>Ga0209092_10000025_pt1 | contig 117043 bp, 109 predicted proteins | sample FraStrMetagenome_FD_187446 | JGI IMG/M metagenome (GOLD analysis project Ga0209092, IMG submission 187446) | Marine eukaryotic phytoplankton communities from Arctic Ocean - Fram Strait ARC3M Metagenome (SPAdes) (version 2) | ecosystem: Environmental > Aquatic > Marine > Oceanic | place: Fram... | reverse complement strand
CCAATCAATCTAGTTCCATCTACAGCAATCATTGCTGCAGCTAATGTGTTTGCATTTGGCGCACAAAAGTATGGCGAAAACAACTGGCGCAGAGATCTTAACAAGTTTCCCGTGTCACGCCACTATGCTTCTATTATGAGGCATATGCTTGCTTGGAATGACGGCGAAGACATCGATCCTGAAAGCGGTCTACCTCACTTGCATCACGCAATGACTCAACTTATGATATTAACAGTGTGCCAAGATGAAGCCACTGAAGATGTAGATGATCGCTTTAACAAAGAAACTGATTACAATAAATGAAAATTAAAATCGAAATTGAACTGGATACTGATAATCCAAATGACCTTGAAAAGATGCAAGATTTATATAAGGTGATCGAAGAACATAATAATGAAGGATATGATAATGATGAATGTGACTGATGTGCGTGAGTATTTCAAATCAGAACTAAAAGCTGAACGCTTTACTACTGATAAGACTGGTGCAAAAACAATTGAGATGCTAGGTGCAACCTTTATTGCAGATGAACCTGCTATCTTTGGTACTCCTGTAAAGTCTTATATTTCTGCTGAGTTGGCATGGTATGAAAGTGGCTCTACAAATATTAAAGATATTCATGGCGAAAATAAAGCTCCGCCTGCTGCATGGCTATATGCTGCTGATGATCACGGCAATATCAATTCTAACTATGGCCATCTTGTTTTTGATGATAAGTATTTCAATCAATATAAACAAGCTTTTGATGAACTAGTTCGTAATCCTGATAGTCGTCGTGCTCAAATGGTTTACAATCGTCCATCTATCTGGGTTGAGTTTGATGAAGGTGGCAAGTCTGATTTCATCTGTACTAATGCACAAACCTTTTATATTCGTGATGGTAAATTGCATATGGTATCTCAAATGCGTTCTAATGATGTAGTGTTTGGCTACAAAAATGATTATGCTTGGGCCCAATATCTTATGGATAAGTTTGTTAAAGAATGGAATGATATTGCTAATGAACATAACGTTAGTACTTATTCACAAGATCCAATTCAAACTATTACTAAAGGTGATTTAATCTGGTCTGTAATGAATCTTCATGTATATGACCGCCACTTCGAATTGGTAGAGTGATATGAGTATCTGGGATAAAGAAGGCGCTGCGGCTGATAGGCAACAAACTGAGTCATACCATAACTATATGGGAAGACGTATGCGAGAAGATGATATGTATAAGTTTGCAAAAGATCAAAAATGGCATAATCGTTTTATGGATATGGCTAAGCTCATAGCTGATTGGAGCAAAGATCCATCGAGCAAAATTGGTTGTGTCGCGGTAAACAGTGAACGTCGTATTCTTGCTACAGGATATAATGGCTTTCCAAAAGGTATTAAAGATACTGAAGAACGCTTAAATGATCGTCCTACAAAACATAGTCTTGTTGTTCACGCTGAGATGAACGCGTTAATGAATGCTTTATATTCTGGTGTAAGTCTTAAAGATGCAACAATGTATGTTTATGGATTGCCTATTTGTCCTGATTGCGCTAAGTGTGTCATACAAGCTGGTGTAAAGCATGTAGTTATTCCTACTGATTTAACTACAAGGGGCGAATGGCAAAAAGTATGGCAAGAAAAAAGTTTGCCAATGTTTAAAGAAAGTAGTGTACAAGTTACGATTTTAGGGTTATAATATGACTTATCTAGTAACGGATAATTGTGTTAAATGTAAACACACAACATGCGTATCTGTTTGTCCAGTAGATTGTTTCTACGAAGGCGAAGATATGTTAGTTATTAATCCGGATGAGTGTATCGATTGTGGTGTATGTGTTCCTGAATGTCCTGTAGATGCTATTGTAGCAGATGTAGATCTACCAGAACCAGAGCGAATTATTTGGATGGAAAGAAACGCTAAATATAGTCAGGTATGGCCAAACATTGATGAAGAGCAAACTCCTCTAGAAGATCATGCAGAGTGGGAAAATATTCCACATAAATTTGAAACATTTGTTGGGTCATAAATACAATTATCTAATTATGAATAAAGGTGAAAATATGTCTAAAAAAATTCTAATCACTGGTATGAATAAACTCCAGTGCACTAAAGATTTCTATCTAAAACAACAGCTTCAAGTTGTTCCATCTCATTACTCTTTAATTCGATGCCTTGAAGGTATGGGTTACGAAGTAGAACAGAGGCCCGTAAAGCTTGGTGAGGATCTATCTGGCTACGATGAAGTAGTTGTATATATCCACAGTATTCAAGCCTTCTGCCAGTTCATATGGTCCGGTCTGTACGCAGTTAAAGCTCGTCCTGATTGTATTATTGCTTTTGATGATTGGCAGTTCAGCCAGATCTTTAGTACTATTGAAACATATCAAGAAAAACTTAAAGACAATGATGAAGGTTGTTTCCGACAGTACTTGTTTGATTTGTGGCAAGGTCAAGAAGATAAAGAAACTGTAATGAGTTACAAAGATGACTATATTGAAGCATGTGATATTATTACAAGCAGAAACAATCGTTTACTTGTAAGCGCATTTGCTGGTGGTGATCTATCACTTCTTAATCTTGGTTGGAAAGAAGAAAATGTTTATACATACAATCCTAATCCTTATCACCTGAATCGTAATGCTGAAAACGGATATGGCACAGGTACGGTAGATCTAGGTGGATTCTTCGAACCAGAAAAAGAAAAAGACTTTAAGTGGAACTTTGCTTCACTAGTACAAGAAAAAACACGTAAGTGGTTAAAGCTACAACAACCAGAAGATTGGAAGTGGGAAATTGCTTACTTTGGTGCTAAGCGTGGTAAGTACAAATCAGAACGTAAAACTGAACCAGAAATGGTAAAAGTATTTGAACAGCAATGGGGTTGTTTGATGCCAGGATATTTCCACGCAGGTTGTGGTTGGTGGAGAGCTCGTCCGCTTCAAGTAGCAGATGCTGGTTCTATTCTAATTGGTGACAAGCCAGAGATGATGGTCTATTATCAGGATGAAGAACTTGCAGGATTGAGAGTACAAGATGTTGAAGCTATGACATATCTCGAATTAAAAGCAATTGCTAAACGACAACGAGATGCTTTGTATGCTAATCATCCTCTGGATAAAGATATTCAACACGCAGAAATACAGAGGGCTCTATCAGCATGAAGTATTTAGTAGTTGGTGCCGGTCTATCCGGTATCGCAATCGCTCGTGAATTAGCAGATGCTGGTCATAAAGTAGATGTAATTGATAGACGAGATCATGTCGCAGGTAATGCATATGATTTTACAAATGATGATGGTATTCGTGTGCATCAATATGGTCCACACTTATTCCATACAAGTAACTACAAAGTGTTTGATTGGCTTAGCCGATTTACCGAATGGGTACCATACAAGCACAAAGTTAAGGCTCAATTAGAAGATGGTCGTTATGCTACTCTACCAGTTAATAGAGAAACTAAAGAAATGGTCGGCGAAGAAAATGTCTTAGATATATTCTTCAGGCCATATACTAAAAAGATGTGGGGTGTAGAACTCGACGAACTTAATCCTGAAATCATTAATCGTGTTCCTATGAGAGATGATGATAACGAATTCTATTTTCCTAATGACAGTATTCAATATATGCCAGTAAATGGTTATACTCAAATGTGTAGAATTGCATTGGGCCATGAAAACATTACTGTAAAATTAGAAACAGAATTCAATAAACATATGGAAAAAGAATACGATCACGTGTTTAACTCTATGCCCATAGATCAATACTTTGACTTTAAGCATGGTAAACTACCATATCGTTCTATTAAGTTCCACACAGTCACCCTACCTATTCCTAGTGCATTACCAGTAGGAACTGTTAACTTTACTCACGATGGTCCGTATACTCGTGTTACTGAATGGAAGAAAATCGCCGCGCACGGAACCAATAAATATAACACAACGCTAACATTCGAAGAGCCTTGTGATTACGCTGATAATAACTTTGAAAGATATTACCCAGTAAAAGATCGCGACGGTAAAAACCGAGAGTTGTACGAGCAATATAAAAATGAACAACCAGAGCACGTAACCTTTATAGGTCGCTGCGGACTGTATGCTTACTTAGATATGCATCAAGCCGTAAGTTCAGCTTTGGCTACAGTGAGGAAATTTCTAGATGAGTAATATAACACACGCAAGTATCGTGCCTTTAATTGGTGGAGAAACAATTGCTTCTCACAATGCTTTTGGAAAGCCACCAATGCATTTCATGTCATACGAAGCATTCGCTGCAAATGACAAACATATCGTAAATCATTATGATAACGAAATCCCATATTACGTACTAGATAAAGGAATGGCACCACCAGCAAATGAAAGAGCTGATGTTGTTGCATCAGTATGTCCTTGTGCTGGTCTGTCAATGATGTCGCATGGTTATGGTGACGACAATCCAAATAATCAATGGATGACTGAGACAGCAAACTATATTCTAGGCGAATATAAACCAAGAGTATTCTGGGGTGAGAACGCTCCAGGATTTGCCGGTAAGATTGGTAAAACTGTTCGTGAAGGGTTAAAAGCAATTGGTAAAGAAAACGGTTATACTATGAGCGTATACCGTACTAAGTCTTTGTTACACGGTGTTCCACAGGTACGAGAAAGATCTTTCTACTTCTTTTGGAAAGATACTGGTGGCAAGGTTCCAATCTTTAATTACTTTAATCGTGATTATACACCTATCGAAACTTTAATTCGTAATGTTAAATCTAATTTTCAGACACAACCAATTAGTTCTAAGAAACCATCTGATAATCCTTATTACAAATATATCCTTGAAGAAATTGAAGGTGGTAAAAGTCATAGTGAACATTCAGCAGCAGTTGATCCTACGTCAGCTCGTGGTGTAGATGCTTTCTCTTATATCGAAAGAGCAGGTCATTCGTATTTACAAGTTGCTAAATGGATGGAAGCAAATGGTTATGAACGTGAAGTACCAAAGTGTGAGTACAAGCACGAGAAGCTAGCCAATGGTGGTAGTATTATGAGACGTGGTGTGATCATTCCTAAGGATCGTATCGGTGCTTTCGTAGGTCATTATCCAACAATGCTTACACATCCTGATGAAGATCGTTTCATTAATTATCGTGAAGCAATGTCTATTATGGGCCTACCAGAAGACTTTGAGTTGGTCGATGCTAGTCCTAAAGTTGCTAACCATATATGTCAAAACGTACCAGTACAGACGGCCACAGATATGGCTACAGAGGTCCTGGCAGTGTTAAATAATGAAAGAATAATGGTTGACAGTGAGTACATTTTGCAGTATAATAACACTAAGAAGTTAGAATACGAAACTAAAGTAGACACACTGGAGGCGTTCTTTTCATGAGCAAACACTTTATTATTGACTTTGAAACAATAGGTCAGAACTCGCGGGAAGTACCCGCAATCGATTGTTCTTATACAACATTTGATTGGGAACGATTCACATCAGATAATCCATACTCGTTTAAAGAGTTGGTAGTTGGTATGGAAAGTGCTAAGTTTGATATTAAAGATCAAATGGGAAATCATAATTGTAAATTTAGCGACCGTGATTTACAATGGTGGTTAGATCAGCCACCAGAACTTAGGACTAATATGAAACCTGATCCTGTAAATGATTTAAATGCATTACAATTTATGGAAAAGCTGATTGATTATCTTCGATCTGAAGGTAAGATTGATTATTGGTGGTCTCGATCAAATTCTTTTGATCCTGTTATCTTAGATCGAATTGCACAAAATGCAAACAAAACATCGTTACTCGGTGATCATCTTAAGTATTGGGCTGTACGTGATACTCGTACATTCATTGATGCTAAGTTTGATTTTAAAGTTCCAGGTGGTAAGAACGGATTTGTTCCTGTATCCGACATTGCAAAATGGGAATATAACTTTAAAGCACATGATAGTAAACACGATGTAGCTGCAGACGTACTACGATTACAAACTATTGTTAGGGCTGAAGCAGATTTGGAGCAAATTGAAATATGAAAATCGAAGTAAGTATTGAAGAATTAAGAAAACATAAAATCTTTGTAGGTACTCCAATGTATGGTGCACAATGTGCTGGAACATACACTAAGGCAACTGCAGATCTTGCTACAATGATGGCAGCAAATCAAATCCCTATACAGTTCTATTATCTTTTTAATGAGAGTCTAGTTCAGAGAGCACGTAATTATATTGTAGACGAGTTCCTACGATCTGATTGTACTCACTTGCTATTCATCGATGCAGATATTGCTTTTAATCCACGAGATATTCTAGGACTATTAGCAGTTAATCTATCTGATCCAGCAAAATATAATATCGTAACTGCACCTTATCCTAAGAAAGCAATTGCTTGGGAAAAAGTTCAAAAAGCTGCAGCTGCTGGTATGGCTGATGAGAATCCTTTCGAACTAGAAAATTATGCTGCTGATTTTGTTTTTAATCCAGTTGGTCCACAGAAAAGCTTTAAGCTAACTGAACCAATGGAAGTTGGCGAAGCTGGCACAGGCTTTATGCTTATTGCACGGGAAACATTTACTACGTTTGCTGAAGCATATCCAGATCTTTCATATAAACCAGATCATGCTCGTACAGAGCAGTTTGATGGTAACCACGAAATTCATGCATATTTTGACTGCATTATTGATCCTGATACTAAACGATATCTGTCTGAAGATTATTTCTTCTGTAAGAAATCGCGACAAGCAGGATTGAAAGTCTGGATGTGTCCTTGGATGTCACTACAACATGTTGGAACTTATATCTTTAAAGGTTCACTTGGCCATATTGGCAACCTTGGTTTATCAGCTACTGCAGATAAGTCGAGTTCAAAGACTTCTTATAAGAATAAGAAAAAAAAGTAAAATAAGTGTTGACAAAAGCAGCAAATGATGATATTATTAATAAATAAACCAATAGGAGTTTTATACAATGAAATTTAGTGAACGTACTCTTACGATTCTGAAAAGTTTTTCGGCTATCAACAAGTCTATCTTAATGAAAGAAGGCAATGTTCTTAAAACTGTAACACCAGAAAAAACACTCGTCGCAACCGCAACAATCCCAGATACGATCCCATCACAGGCTTGTGTATATGATCTGTCTCGGTTCTTATCTATTCTGAGTCTATATAAAGATCCAGACGTAGACTTTCATGATAAGTATTTCATGATTACAGCAGGCAAACAACGTACTAAGTATGTTTACGCCGACATCTCAATGATTCATGCAGCTCCGGAAAAAGATATTACTTTGCCAACTGCTGATGTTCAAGTAGATGTTTCTTGGGAAGATCTTCAGTCAGTTATTAAAGCTGCTGGTGTTCTTCAATTTAGTGAAGTTGCTTTCGTAGGCGAAGGTGGTAAAATCTACCTGAAAGCTATTGATGGCAACAACGATAATTCTGATGATTATGGTGTTGAAATCGGCACAACCTCTGATGAATTTAAGATTATTATTAAAACAGATAATCTAAAGCTTTTACCTCAGGACTATAAAGTTACTCTTTGCGCGAAGGGTATCTCTGAATTTAAAAGCGAAGGCGTCACGTATTTCGTGGCAATTGATACTAAGTCGACTTATAAAAAAGGAAATGAATAATGGCTGATCAACAAAACCCTAACGCTCAGGGTCAAGAGCAACAAGAACCAGTACAAATCTCACTGCAAGATATTGCAACAGTTGTACAACTTGTAGATGTAGTGTCTCGTAGAGGCGGCATTGAAGGCAATGAAATGGCAGGTGTAGGCATGCTACGTAATAAGCTTGAGATGTTCCTACGTCAAAATGCACCTGAAGGTGAAAACCCTGAAGGTCAAATGCCAAATGCAGAAGCTCCGGCTAATGTACCGGCAGACGCACCACTGGCTGATAAAGTACAGTAATAGTGTTATTAACGACCGCGGGCTCTCGTTACAAAACAAACCCGCACTTATTTTTATATTATGAAATGGTGATTATATGTCTATTGAATCAAAAGCAAATGAAGTGTTGTGGGTTGAGAAATACAGACCACAAAAAATTGAAGACACCATCCTCCCTGAAAAAACTAAAGCTGCTTTCAAAAAGTTTGTTGAAGACGAAAGCATTCCCAACTTGCTACTTACCGGTGGCCCAGGTGTAGGTAAAACCACAATCGCAAAAGCTATGCTCGAAGAGTTAGGCTGTGATTATATTGTTAAGAATGGTTCCCTTAACGTTAATATCGATACTCTTCGATATGAAATCTCTACATACGCATCCTCTATGTCATTGTCTGGTGGTCGTAAGTATGTTATCTTTGATGAAGCAGATTATCTAAATGCTACATCAGTCCAACCCGCATTACGTAATTTTATCGAAGAATATTCTTCTAACTGTGGGTTTATCTTTACATGTAACTTTAAAAATCGTATCATTGAACCACTTAGGTCTCGGCTATCTGAAGTAGATTTTACTATCGAAACTTCACAGCGTCCTAAGATGGCTATGCAATTCTTTAAACGTGTGTGTAATGTTCTTGATAATGAAAGTGTTCCATACGAAAAGCCAGTTCTTGCTAAAGTAATTGAGCGACACTTTCCTGATTTTCGCCGTGTTCTTACTGAGCTTCAAACTTATTCTGCGTCTGGTAATATTGACGAAGGTATTTTTGTTAACCTTAAGCAAGAGTCTATGGATGAAATGTTTAAACTTCTTAAAGCAAAAAACTTTACAGGCATGCGCAAATGGGTTGCTTCTAACTCAGATCAAGATATGAATGAAATGTTCCGTCGTATCTATGACATGTCAACTGATAAAGTTGAACTTAGGTCAATGCCAGGATTCGTAGTTACTCTTGCTGATTATATGTATAAAGCAAACTTTGTAGCAGATCTTGAAGTTAATATGGTTGCATTCTTAACAGAAGTAATGCTTGAATCCGAGTACAAATGATGATGACTATAATTGAATTTCTTATAATGATACCGATCATGTACTTTGGATGGAAAGTTTTATGGATATCTACAATAATGTTAGATGAACGTAAAGCTCGCTACCGCGCAGGCACACACGATTATTACGATAATCCTATCGAGGATAAAGAATAATGGGCTGGTGGAATAAGATGGTTAGATCATCAAAAGACAAGCCTGTTAATTGTTTTAATTGTAATGTAAAAGTAAAAGCAAGCGAAGCATTCAACGTAAAGTTTAATACAGCAGACGGGTTACATACTATCAAAGCATGTCCAACATGTGCTGAAGAAGTAAATGAAACTCTCAAAGCAATTGAGGAAGCAAGAAATGACAATGCCTAATGAAAGAAGGAATGCTGTTAACTACACTCGCCAATTCTTAGTAGAACTAATGGATCCTAAGAAGACACCTAGAGTTCCAAGTGTTGTACGTAAAGAAGCATATCGTTGTTTAAAGCACTATCCTGGTGATTACCACATGGAAAAAGCTGCTGAGCAAGCACCAAGCGTTTTTGGCAATTGGGATGGAGAATTTAACAATGGCTAAAGATTATAACCCATTTGATTTTATGAATGCAGTCTCTTTTACAAAAGAAGATCTGATTAAAAATCATGATAACCCAGATATGATTGAAAAACAATATACACCGTATGTGGTTAATCGTGGTTTTACTAACTTTGAAGATACTATTCTTCATGCAAATGAAATGAATATGCGGCACCACCTGTTTGAAGGTGCTCAGTTTGATTATTACAGAGGTGCATTGCGTAAACGTAAACGCTTTTCTAAATGGCCCAAGGCTGATAAAAGTGTTGACCTTGATGCAATTCAACAAGTATATTCATGTAACCGTACCGTCGCCAAACTTTATTTGAAGGCGTTATCACAAGATGATATGAAAACTGTTAAGAACAAGCTTATAGTAGGCGGAAGTTCTAAATAGAATAAATATAAATGATGCACAAGTGAGCATCGTGATAACAACAAAAATAATTAATTAAATATAAGGTGCTGTACGTTATGGAAACAGAAGACATTTTCAAAGGTGTCGGTATAGAAGTCTCACTTCCTTCCCCAGATAGTTTTTTAAAAGTTAAGGAAACTTTAACAAGGATTGGTATTTCTTCTCGCAAGGAGAAGAAGTTATATCAAACATGCCATATCCTACATAAACAGGGAAGATACGCAATTCTGCATTTTAAGGAATTGTTTATACTCGACGGAAAAAAGAATACTTTTACAGAAGAAGATAAAGCAAGACGTAATACGATTGTTAAACTTCTGGCAGAATGGGAGCTATGTTCTATGGTGCATGAAGATGCAACAGGTGAATTAGCTGCTCCATTAAATCAAATCAAAATCTTATCTCACAAAGAGAAATCAAACTGGACATTAGAAGCTAAATACAATATTGGGAAAAAATAAATTATGAATGTATATAAAGTGAATGATCGGGCATCAGTGCCTGAATACGCGACGACAGGCTCTGCTTGTTTCGACATTAGAGCATGTATTGAAAATGGACAACGTTTACGCTCATTTAACGCTTTCAATAAGGAAATGACTGTAGTCGTAAAAGGCGTTGGTGGTCAACGTGATGCATTTCAATTACCGCCAGGAATTAGAGTATTAGTACCAACAGGTTTAATCTTTGATATTCCAGAAAAGCATGTAATGAAAATGTATATTCGTTCTAGTCAAGCTCTGAAAAAAGGGTTGACAATGGCAAACGGTGTTGGTATAATAGATTCAGACTATGTCGAAGAATCTTATATGATGCTAGAAAACGTTTCAGATAGCATGGCTCTTATTGTGCATGGTGAACGAATTGCTCAATGCCTAATAGAAAAAGCTCTTCGTACCAAGATTACAGAAACAGAAGAAAGACCTGGACAAAAGACTGACCGAGACGGTGGCTTTGGTTCAACAGATGAATAAAGGTTATTACAAAAAGTAATAACTTTTTTACCAGATATACATTATTTGTATATAAATAAACGTGTAGGGATGCCGAAATTCGGGTCTCTGCACTTTTTAACGGTCGGTTAATAACGGCTAACAATAATCTTGCTTAATTTAAAAGGAGATATCAAGATGACAAACGCACAAAGAATGACAGCAGACTTGCTTAATGATCCATTTTTTATTGGATTCGACAGAGTTCTACACAAAATGCAGAACTCAACACCAGGTCAAACGAATTACCCTCCATATAACATTGTAAAACTTGACGAAGACAGATACACGATTGAACTCGCTGTGGCTGGATTTGACGAAGATGAGATTGATGTATCGATCAAAGAAGGAGTTCTCGAAGTTATAGCTGAAAAGGCTACACATAGAGATGAGGGAGAATACTTACACAAAGGTATTTCTGCCCGAGCCTTCAGAAGAGCTTTCACACTCTCAGACACTATAATTGTTAATGGAGCAGATCTAGTAAATGGTATTTTATCTATCGAACTAGAGAACGTAATCCCTGAAGAGAAGAAACCACGAAAAATTAATATCGGTAAACAAAGTGCGTCTGGTAAAAAGACACTCTTAACTGAATAATTTTGTAACAGCCCTCAGGAGGGGCAACTAATGAAAATAGTTATTTCTTGGTTTAAGGAATGCGACGGCCAGTTTTGTGATATGGTAGCACAGGTTCTACTAACTGGAACTGCCTTAGCAGTAATGGTTCATTGTATTAATTTAATTACATAGACGTTACGAAGGCGGAGATTACTTATAGTTTTCTCCGCTTTTTTATGCGTAATTACTAGTCATTCCATATGGTAGAAGAGATCCACCATTCATACTATTACCGCTTTTAAACGTTATTTGTTTAACTTCGCTGCCACCTTGCATAATGTAAGTAGGTGCTACTACAGGAGCAACACTTGCCATTGCAACTCCGCCACCTGCTCCACCAGCATCTGACCTTAATAAATCGCCCAATGGACCTTTCATTTCAATATTGTTTAATGATCTAGGATTACCAAACTCGTCATAAATTATTAATCTTCCGTCTGCGTCAAAAATAGCAGTGGGCATTGTCTCAGCTGCAGTTTTTGCAGTTGCGGCAGCTTTTTGTGCATCTCGGCGTGCTTTTCGGCCAATGGTACCACGATTAGTAGGACCAGAAGATGTGTAAGGTGTATATGTTCCTGATGTTTCTAAATTACCTAATGGCATGCCAGTTAATGGGCTGTGAGTATTGCCGAAATTTGTATCCCATTCATTTCTACCATAGTCGCCTTGAACGCCGCTAGCAGTTGGTCTTGGTGAAACTTGTCCTGGCAAAAGTGCTCGCCGATCTTCATCACTAGGCTGTAGACCAAATAATCCTTTTGCTAGCATTATTCCAAATTCAACTGGTGTTAAAAACGCAGCTCCTACACCAAACACTAAACCACCAACTAAAGAACCCCACGGACCACCGACTGCAAACCCTAGTGCTGCTCCTAACGCACCTGCAGCTATACCAGTAAATTGTGGTCCAATAATAGGACCGATAGCGTTTATCTTTTTCTCGTCAGTATCAAACATTCCGCTAGTGTTATTTAAAATATGATAGATTTGGTATGTATCATATATTGCAAAAGCTACACCAACTACAACGGCAGCTTTAACTACTGTTCTAAAGACTTTAGAATATCTTGGATCAAGTGATGCTTCTAATGCTTCTAACGCAGCTTTATCGCTGGCAAAGCCACCACCTGTGTTTTGTAATCTTCCGTTAGCGTCAAATTTAAATCCACCACTTCGCATGTTAGCAGCATCAGCACGTATATTAGCTCTACCTTCTGGTGTATCTATTCCATAACTGCCACGACCACCACCTTCTTGCACGACCGGTGGTTTTGTTGTTGTTGTTGCTTCCGGAATCATTGATCCTGGTCTAGCCGATTGACCGGGTCCTTTAACTGTTCCGTCTGGATTATAAATTGGAGTTTTAACATTGGTCTCAGGAGGTACATATGGTCCACCATCTTTGTTTAAACCTAAGGCTCGTTGCCACCAAGTTCGTCCAGCCCTATCCGCGGTACCGCGCTCTAAATCCAGGCGCATTCTCGTAAGTTTTAACCTTAGCGCTGCGCATGCTACTCCAAACGCTGATAAAGCACCAAAGGCAACTGATGCTATAGTTGTCCAGTTCATATTTAAAATAGTTTCGAACTTTGTGTTCAGTGATGTTAGAGTAGTACCTATATCTGTTAGACTTTTCGACATTGCAGTAATGGATCCTTCTGGACCAGTAAGACCTTCAAGCGAAGTTTTCATTTCTGTGAATGTAGTACCAAGTGATTCCATAGAAGTAAAAGTAGATTCAGGAACGCCTAACTCTTGAAGCAGTGGTTTAATTCCACCAAACTCATCAACAAATCCTTTAATAAAGTTAAAACCTACAAAGCCAGCTCCGGCTGCTAACAATAAGTTTTTAAAACTAAAAGCTTTTGCAATATCGTCGCCTATTCTATTAATAGCTTTATCTGTATCTGCTTTACTACCTTTACCTTTTTTATCATAATCATCAGTTTGATCAGCAGTAGGTGCGGGTGTAACTTCATCAAATTGTTCTTTAGATCGTAGACGTTCAGCAGCATCAACAGTAATTCCCATTTGCTTTTGCAACATAGAAGTTTGTTCGATTATATTAGTATTAATGCTTTGAAATAATCCATCAAATTTTTCAAGTTTAATGTTTAAAGATTTCACAGAATTAGTCCCACTATTTCTAATGAGATCGCCTTCAGCTTTTAATCTATCAATAATAGCTTGTGTATCTTCTGAATAAGCCATGTTTTTTATTTCCCTTAATCTTAGTCTGCTCGTTGTGATTCTATAAAGTCTACTATCATATCAAAATATAAGTCTCTTTCGTATGGCAGCATTTGTTCTATTTCATTTATACTATATTTATGATGCTGTGCCATTGCGAAAATAATTCTGTAAAAATTACTTAAATTAGTATGGCACAGCATTAGATAAAAAAACTGCGCATACCCTCCACAACAAAGGTCTGATCTTTACCTTCTTTATTTGTATATTTCATTTCATGTCGAAGCTTTGGCATTTTTTCAAAAAAGCTTTGAATACCTTTAATAACGTCTGTTGACAAACCATCTACAAAATCTCGTATTTCATTATCAGTATGTGTAGAAAATTCAAATACTTCATCTTCAGAAGCTACTTTATCTAAACATGAAACCATCATAGTATAGTTTACTAGAGGATCTTCTGCATCCATAGTAGCGATTTTAGCGTACTCGTTTATAGATGGATATTTTAAAAATAGTGAATAGTCTTCATTAATCTTTACTTGTTCTGTACCTTTTTCTGGCATTTCAACAATAACTTGTTCAATATCTAAACTTAATTCTATTTTTTCTTCCGTCTCTGGATCAGTCACTTGGAATTCAATCACGTTATTTACTGATTTAGATCTTAGCACTAACATAACATATTCTAAATCAAACATCGGCATGTTATCTACATTATGATCTACTAAACAGTTATTAACAACTTGTTTAACTGCCAACACTTCTTGCTCAGCTTCTTTTGATTCCTGTGCTATCAAAAAAATCTTTTCTTCTTTAACCGTAAACGGTCTGTATTTAATATTTTCCCCTGTTGAGGGTAATTTCAATTCAAAAATCGGTAAATCAATCTTAGGTAAAGCCATAATTTATTTCTCCATTAACCAAAAAAGTCTTTAAGTCGACGCACTTTGTTATTTACTCTTGTATACTTATTCACTGCATCTTGTACAGACTCTGGTACCAAGTTTTGTCCTATTAATTGACCAACCGCGCCGATTTGATTAATCAATCCTAGTATTCCGTTACCCCTGCCATATCGTGCAGTGGGTGATCCTATTCTTTCACCAGTCATCTGAATCCTATCGTATTGAAACGATACTGGTAATACAGAGAATGAATCGTTATTTTCCCAAGCCAAGTCAACATCACCAATCATCATTGGAAATGCGTTATCTAATATGACTTCGTAGTACTGTCCTGAAACATCATAGTTTGTAGAGTATTGTCTAATAACAATACGGCATGCATAACTATCTTTATATCCTATTTCAAACGGTAACTTACCATCTACCTCTGCAAATGAGCCTGCAGCAGTACCGAAGTTAACTACGTTTTGAGCCCACGAGTGAAAGAAAGATAGTACTTGATGATCTGAATCAAGTAAAAAGATTGCTTGAACTGGCTCTGTATTAACACCCATTGGCATCAATTTACGAAACTGTGCAACCTGATCATTTTGTATAGTGTTCATTGTGACACCAGGAATAGAAGCGTTCTTACAAAAGAATGTAAGATCACGAGAGCTAGCTCGCGACTTAACGTTTGATGGTCTCGAAATCTGTACTTCAAATAGAGAACCGCGTGATGGGCCACCGAACCAGTCCATCTGTGTTTTAAATTCTGAGATATTAAACGCCAATGTTATCTTCCTCTTACGATTTTTCTTGAATCGGCATATACTTGACTTGCAGTAGCACCAACGAACTGTTGTGTTGGTAAGAACAATGCGATATCCCATTCTGATGGATTTATGTACGCCGGTTTTGTTCTTACGTGTGCATTCAAATAATGTTTTATCGTTGGCTGAAATTCTTTAAACTTCGCAGCTCCGTTTAATACTTTATATGATGCAGATAATTTTGTTGTTTCGTCAAATGCCTTATTTGATAGTACTGTATATAGTTGATCCATTAATTTTGCTCTTAAAATCGGTGGTAAATAATGCATGTTTATCCCAAGGAACCCACCCTTTGCTTTATTTATTGGAAATATTAGTGGAAACCTATCATAATATGGTAATGTATCTTTATGCTTAGGATCATACGCAAATAAGTACATGTTACCCATCATAAACCTACTATCTTGACGCCGGTTTTGATCTTGCCTTAATTCTTTAATAAGCTTGTCACCCTTAGTTCTATTTCTGTTTGTGCGGGTAACACCTTTAGCCTGATCGCGGTACCACTCTCTAGCCGCATCTGTGCGAGCCGGTGCTTTACCAGATCTTATTCCTTTAAGGAGTATGTCGTCGAACATTGATGCCATTATTTGATTCCTAATTGATCTTCAGTGTAAATTTGGAAATCCCAACCACGTTGATTACAGAACATTCGTGCTGCTTTCCACTTTGCTTCGTTTATTCCCCAAGTTTTCACCTCGTTTAAATATCTTCTCGATACCCGACCAGTGCCGGTCTTCTTCTTATTTATGTCGGGAGGCACTGTCTGATATTTTGGTTTAATTTCAATCATCAAAGTTTTCTCACCCCCACCTTTAGATATAGGTACTCTACTATGTACAATTACATCAGGAAAGTATCTGTGTCTTCTACCATCAATTGGCGAAAGATACGGTACAACAACTTCTTCTGATTGCCACCAAATTACATCTGGGTGTACATCTACATATCTAAAAAATTTGAATTCCCACATAGATCTATAAATAATCTTAGTGGGATCTCCCTTATATTTACTTGGATTTTTTGGTTTAAACCGTCCACTATAAGCCACCCGTTCTCCTCACACTTCATTGTAATTGTTATAAATAGAAATAATATTAAATTATTTATAATCCAAAGGACAGTACCGCATGTCAACTAACCGCCCAGAAGAGTCAATTCGACAAAAAGAATATAAAAGCGCGCGTACATCTAATTTTATTAGGTTTCCAGACAAACCTTTTCCTCATTCAATGCTTTTAGTTTTTGAAGAGTATTCTTATACTAAATTTAAAGACGGTTACGGCGACAGTATTACTAACGATTCTGAAAGTACAATTGCTAGTGGCAGAGCATCTGGTATAGGTTTGCGAAGTATGCAATCAGTAGAACTTCCTTTCCCAAAACAGTTATCTGATGTTTCTGGGCTAATATATAATAACATGCAGCAAAATCCTTTAATAGAAGGTGCTGTCCAGAAAGCTGCTGAAATTGCTTCAGGAAGAGGTGGTAATCTTTCAGACATTCCCGGCGCAATTCAAGATGCAGGCAAATTAGGTGCTCAAGCGCTTCAAGCAATGACAAGTGGCGGTACTGGAGGACTTGCATCTCTTGCGAAGTCTATTGCATCTACGTCTACTGCTGACGCTACTAGTATGACAAAATTTATGTTAAGTAAGTTTATTCCAGAATTCTTATCTAATGCTGTAAACCTTTCGTTAGGCCAAGCATTAAACCCGCGCGAAACAATTACTTTTGAAGGTGTACAACTTAAAACCCACACCTTTAACTGGGATTTATATCCAGATAATGCTCGTGATTCTGATAGAATACAAGAGATCATCTCGTTTATGAAAGGTGCAGTATTGCCAGAAGCTCAAGATATTGGTTCAGGCTCTCGCGGAATTAAAAAAGCTTTCTTAAAGTTTCCAAAAACAGTTAAAATATATCTTATTGGTGTTGACCAAAACTTTTACATGAAATTCAAACCATCTATGGTTAGTAATATGACTGTAGATTATGCGGCAGGTGGAACATTAGGAATTATGGCAGGTGGTAAACCAGCAGGTGTTAATATTTCAATAACACTACAAGAATTACAAATAGAAACAGCAAACGATTATGCAATAACATCACCTGTAGTTACTGGTGAAGGAGAAGATGTTGAAGCACCTGATCCAAATGACAACTCAGTTGATGGTACTGTAGCTTACGGAAGACGATCATTGAACGGCACAGGTAATCAACAATGAAATATTTTAAAGACTTTCCAACAGTTGAGTATGAAGGCGTTAAAGTACGTGACATTACTCGTAGAAACACATTTACTAGTTTTGTTACATCTAATCCTATGTTGTACTTACCGTATACGGTTAAAGAAGGCTACAGAGCAGAAGATGTTGCAAACGCTTATTATGGTTCAGTAGATTATGTTTGGCTAGTTTATATGTCAAACAATATCATTGACCCGTATCATCAGTGGCCAATGGCCGAAGCAGATTTTAATGCGTATCTTTCAGACAAATACCAAGCTGAATCTGGTAGACTCGGAGACGAGGTTGTTGAATGGACAAAAGAAGATAATGGAGACAACATTATCTATTACTATAAGGTAGTATAAGCGATGGCAGTAGACATAGTAAAATTAGCTCCGGAATCTTTCCAAACGATCTATCTTAGAAAAGAAGATCGTATTATTTTACGTACAGAGCAAGGTCGTAAAATTATTATCAAACGTATTATTCCTAGCGAATGGAGACCTTGGAAAGTTTACGACCAAGAGTTAGCCGAAAATGAAAACAAAAAAGAAATATTCTTAATTGATAGTGGATACTTACCGCTTATCACAAAAGAATTTTCCAGAAAAATAAGAAATTCATAAATGACTGAAATAAACTTAGGTAAAGCAGATATAGAAAAAGCAGAGCTTATTTCTTATGACGGCACGACTAGGCGAGATATATCTGTTACTTATATCTACGGCTTTAACATCGAGCAGTCAATGGATTCTGTTGCCTATAGCGGGTTCGTTGATATTTTAGATACTTCTAATGTTTTAGAAGGTATGCCGATACGCGGAGAAGAAACATTAAACCTTGAAATTTCAACTGGTGACTCTGATGTTATAACTTTAATATCTGGCATTGTTCATAAAGTTACTGATATACATCCTAAGCCAAGTTCAAACGGTGTTACTTATAAACTTCATTTTGTTTCAAAAGCTACTTTTAAAGCAAGCACTAAAAACGTTATTACATCTTTCGTCAACACTCCTTCTGAGATGGCAGTGGAAATGTTTGCAGAAAACTTTTCTAAGATTGGTCCTGGTACTACAACCGATCCTGATCTTAACGGTGCTCCACTTCCATATGAAGCAAAAAGTTATTCTCTTATTAAAGAAGGTAGAACTAATGATGTAAGAAGTGAAGCCGATAGAACTTTTGTTGTGCAGCCATCAAAAAATAATACACGACTTATTATTCCAGATTTATCTCCTAGTGAAGCAATGTTTTTTGTTGCATCACGATCTTATTGCCCGTCTTCCCCGTCACAAACATTTAGATTCTTTGAAACACTAGACGGCTACCATTTCTGCACAGATGAATATCTTATTAAGAAAGCTAATAACGCTGATAACAGAATATTAGATTTATTCTTTGCACCTATTGTAGACTTAGATGGTACAAACGTTGAAGCTCAGTATAATAGAATCGAAGATTTAGATATTTTATCTAAAGGTGTTGACACATCTACAGATTTATTCTCAGGTGCTTATACGAATGAAGTTTTAGAAATAGATTTTATACATAGAAGATTAAATTATTCTAGGTTTAATTATGAAACAGATGGTGCCTACATAGACATGTCTGGATCACCAAGAGATCTTGGGAAAAGTCCGCATACAGCTTTATTTAGAAAAGATAATTTTACAGATAAAAACGCTCGTCAATTTATGATCTTTAAAGATTATACGGCAACAGGTGATAGACCTTCTAATATTTTGCCTAATCAGCATTTTCCTGATATTGCGCACAACAGAGTATCTTATTATCACCATTTAAATAATACACAAGTAGTGGCCCAAATGAAAGGTCGCTTAGATATTAAACCCGGAATGATTATTAATTTAGATATGAAAGCTTTAGACTTTGTAGATACTAATATTAACATGAACGAAACTTTATCAGGCAGATATTTAGTCCAATCAACTAGTCATAGTATGTCGTATGGTGTATTAAACGTAATACTAAAACTAGCCAAATTTGATTGGAGTGGACAAGAACAAGTTGCCAGAAATGAGACAGCAGACATTGGAGTGACTACAGCATGAGTGCAGCAGGTTTAAAGAATCCATTATTTTTCATAGGTGTTATTGAAAATAATGAAGATCCACGATTAGAAGGTCGTGTGCAAGTGCGTGCCTTTGGTGTACACGGGCTTATACCTGATGTTCCCAGAGATATGCTTCCGTGGGCTATTGTTGCTCAAGGTGGATATGACCCAAACGCTATTCCTAAAGTTAATTCTTGGGTATATGGCATGTTCTTAGATGGCCGTGATGCACAGCAACCAATGGTACTTGGTCTTATTCCAACTCAATTTGCTGATGAATTAAACCCAGCACAAAACGGATGGGGGTGGATACCTCCAGGAGACGGCGAGAGTTTAGCACACGGTTCAGCACCAGAAGATAGAGGACAACCTCAACAAGACAGGCTTGCCCGAGGCGAATATATTCAAGATACGTATGTATTGCAGCAAGAAATGGGTAGAGCAGTTGATGTTAAAATTGGTGGTACTGATAAAACTTGGGATGAACCATCATCGGCTTATGGTGCGCAGTATCCTCACAATAGGGTTATCAAAACAGCTCATCACAGTATTGAATTAGACGATACTCCTGGCGCTGAAAGAATTATGATTCATCATAAATCTGGATCTTTTGTTCAAATTGATTCTAGAGGTGTTAAAACTGACAAAACAGTATCAGACAAATACGAAGTAATTGATCGTAAACAACACGTAGTTGTTGGTGGATCAAGCACAGTTACTATTTTAGGTAACAGTTATGTATACGTTAAAGGTAATAAGATTGAAGAAATCGAAGGTGACTTACAAACTAAAGTTCGAGGCAATCATCTTCTATCGGTTGGTGGACAATCTAATATTATTGCTTCAGAGCAAGTACAGATAAGAGCAGCAGATGTTAAAGTACAAGCTAATGTTGGTACGATGTCTCTTAGGGCTGGTAAAGAAATGCAGATTTCTTCTGGTGGTTTAATTGGATTACCTCCTAAGTACGGTGCATTAACTATTAACTCAGAAAAGATTTTAATTAATGCAACTGATAAGCTGCATATGCGCGGTCTTACACAAGTTAATATTCAATCTGTTGCTGAGATGAATATAAGTGCAATTATGATTAACCAATTAGCAACAACGTGGACTACTAAAGCTACTAGCACGTTTATTTCATCTACAGGCAATACTGATATCGATGCAGGAATTGATATGGCAATTGGTGGGAACGTAGTAACAAATATCGGTGGCCCGATTGTTAATGTTGGTGCTGGATTTGTTAATCTTGCTCCACCTGTACCACCACGGCCTTCATTAGCAGCAGGTCTTGGCACGATAGCTGGTGCCAAAATACTTCAACCACCGGTTGGTCAACTACCATTTATTCCAGGATCTGGTTCACCAGAGATTGGTTGGTACGCTGCAGCAGTTGTTGCACCAGAACCAGTACAAAAATCAACTTCTATTGCTGGCCCAGACGAGCCAGGATCTATTGGTGGTGGTGGCTTCTCAGCTAAAGATTATGGCGGTTCAGACAATTCTTCTGGGAACTCAACTATAGGTAATGTTAGTGCTGTTACTCAAACTGCAGCAACACCATTGCTTGACTTTATTGGTAACAAAGAATCAGAAGGATACGACGATATATCAGGTCTTGTTTCAAGAGCGTTATATCCAGCCAAACAACTTACTGCAATGACTATACAAGAAGTGTTAGATTGGCAGGAAAGTATTGACCAAAGTCAGCTTTCAGAAGCATCAGGTAGATACCAAATAATGGAAGATACATTGCGCGGCTTTAATAACGAACTTGGACAGGGTGGTGGAACAAATAGCTTATATGCAAGAGCCGGTTTAAGTGCTGGAGACTTGTTTAGTCCAGAAAATCAAGATAAAATGGCTATTGTTCTGTTAGAGGGTCGTGGTTTAAGTAAATTCTTAGCAGGCACAATTACTAGAGAACAATTTGCTAACAACCTTGCTTCAGAGTGGGCTTCGTTACCATTAGTAACTGGTCCTAATGCTGGCAGAAGTAAGTATGCTGGTGATTCTGCCGGTAACAGATCGCTTACTTCAGCAAATGCAGTCTTAAGTGTAATAGATCAAGTTAAAGCTAGATCAGAGGCTGCACTAGAAGGCTCGATAACCACCGGAGGCGCAAGATAATGGCTTGTACATGTAAACCAGGAAAAACTCTTTGCAGAAGTTGTTTAAATAACCAAGCAACACCATACATTGGTAATACAGTAAACGATAATGGCGAATTTACTATTCATCAAGTTGCAGTCTTCCAAAAAGAATTCGAAGCTAATATCGCTAACGATTTACGAACAAATGCTTTAAGCAGATTTGCTACAAAATATGGTACAACATTCTACGAATCAGTTAACAATATTAATAATGATTTTATGAAGAGAGAAGCAACTGTAAATGCTTTGAGTAAAACTGATGGAACCTTAGATGTTATTTCTTTTAGAGTTGCTAAAGGACCTCTTACTGCAGTAGAAATTGCTGCATTTTATGAAAGTAGTAATTACACACCTGCTACAGCAATTGTATCTTCTAACGCTAATGGCTCACGGTTCTTAAAAGAACTAGATGACTTTTATAATGGTGATTTTAGTGTAAGTGTTATGGGCGGGTTCTGTGCATTGTTTGATAATATCTTTGGTGTAATTAATGGATTCTTTGATTTGATTGGATCAGTACAAGGGTTAATTGATGATGCATTATCACTTATTAATAAAATTAAAAACATTGAAAGTTTAGTAAAAGCAGCCTTTGAAAAGATTAAAGTAAAAGCATTACTAGAAGCTATTAAAAAGAAAATTAAAGATATGATTGAAAAGACTATAGCAGCAGTGTGTAGATCTATTTCTAATTTTAATGTTGGCGCAATTGTTGGTCCAGGTTATAAAAGCCCAGTGCAACTTAAAATTGTTGCTGATGTTGAAGAGAAAAAAACAGCATTATCGCAGTTGTGTGGACCAGAAGAAGCTAAAAGAATAACAGATAAAATTGATACTTTAATTAATTATGCGACTGGCTTATTCGAAAACCCATCTATTGAAGAAATCATGTTTTTAATATCTCGCTTGTGTGGATTAGCAACAGGTATAGAAGGATTATTCAAAGGACTAAAAGATCCTTTAAAAGACTTTACAAACAGATATGATGAAGTGTTTAATACACTTTCAAATGCATCTAATAGAGTAACTGGTGAAGCAATTAGGGCTGGAGCTATAAGAGAAGCTGAAGAGTACCGCCAAAGACAGATAAATAAAGCAAGAGATGAATGGGAAGCTGCAGGAAATGTTGCTCTGCCGTCAATTGAAGAATATACAGATTTACCTAAATGGGATGACTTAGAAAGTGGTAGTGACGCAAGATTAAAGATTCAAGGTGGATGGGTTACTAGAATGACACCTGCACGTGAAGGTTGGGATTTAATTCCTATTGATGTAAAAGTCCTTCTTATGAGATTACAAAAAGAAGCTAATAACGCCGGTATCGTAACAGGACCACTTAGATTAAATAGTGGATATAGAAATCCTGAATATAATGAAAAAGTTGGTGGTGCTAAAGCTTCACAACATTTAAGTGGTAATGCAGTAGATTTAACTTGGTCAGGATTTAATCCTTATGATGTTGGTGAGTTTGTTCAATTGGCACGGCGAATAGGATTTAAAGGTGTTGGGTATTATAATACTTTTGTACACGTCGATGTGGGTGCATTACGACAGTGGGATAAACGAGGTGGATCAGGTGCACAATAAAACAACAGGAGCTGGAAAATGGTAGCTACAGTATTTACTTCTAATACTAAAAAGATTAACCTTTACTCTGATTTCAAGAAAACTCTTGAGATTAGTCCTGTATCATCTGATCTTACTGTTAATAAAGATGAAGACTCTGTTAAAGAATCAATTAAGAATCTTATACTTACAGATCGCGGTGAAAGATTAATGCAGCCAGATTTAGGCGGTGATATTAATGCTTTATTATTTGAGAACATCACACCAGCAATGATGGTTTTAATTCAAAATCAAGTAAGAACAACAATAGAATTATATGAGCCTCGAGCAACATTGATAGATGTAACAGCAACTTCTAATATAGATGATAATGCAGTAAGAGTAAATATAATGTTTTACATAACAAACGTACAGCAGCCGATTAAGCTAGATGTATTCTTAGAGAGGACACGATAAATGGCTAAATTAAATATTTCAGAATTAGACTTTGAGTCTATCAAGACTCAGTTTAAAAACTATCTGAAAAGCCAGACACAATTCAAAGATTATAACTTTGAAGGTTCGAACATGAGCGTGTTCTTAGATGTCTTGGCTTATAACACATATCAAAATAACTTTTATACAAATATGGCAGTTAATGAAATGTTCTTAGACTCCGCTGTGTTGAAAAACTCAGTAATGTCTCATGCAAAAGAACTTAATTATCTTCCACGATCAAGAAGATCAGCACGGGCGCTAGTAACAATTACTATTGTTGACGCAACTATTGTAGGACAAACAGTTACAATTCCAGCATACTCAGATTTTACGACAACTTATCAAGGTGCAAGTTATAACTTTGTAAATGATAAAACATATGTTGCACGTAAAACCGGCGTTGGAACATTTGTTGCAGAAGATGTAGAGATCTACGAAGGTCAAATGCTATCAAGTTTTGAACGAGAAGGTTACTTTATTGGTGATGATGGTATCCTAAGAGTTATTCTTACAAACGAAAATGCTGATACTGATTCAATAGAAGTATTCGTAGATGCTGAAGCAACTGAAGATGCAAACCAGTTTATTCGTAAGGATGATTTATTTGGTGTAGGACCAACAGATAAAGTATTCTATGTAGAACCATATTATGATGGTCGATACACTGTTTACTTTGGTAACAACGTCTTTGGTTTACAGCCACAAGCATTCGAAGATATTCGTGTAAGATATCGCATCACATCAGGTGTTGAATCTAACGGTGCTTTCTCATTCGAGTTAGGTGCTCAATTAGCAACATCTACAATTACTGTCGAAACAATATCCAAAGCTGCCGGTGGTGGCGATAGAGAAACATTAGAAAACATTAGATACTTTGCTCCTAAATCTTTACAGATACAAGAAAGAGCAATTACAACTAGTGATTACGAAATCCTATTAAAACAAAACTTTCCAGAGATTGATTCAGTTGCTGCATATGGCGGAGAAACATTAGAGCCTCCACAATTTGGTAGAGTTGCTATTTCAGTTTATCTTGGTGAAGGACGAGAAGGTTTATCTTCTGTTCTTTCTTCAGCATATATTAAGTTCTTAAAAGAAAAGAGTCCACTTGGTATTGAGCCAGTGTTTATTCCTTCTGAATTTATTTACGGTTGTGTTCAAGCTAATGTATACTTCAATCCTAAGGTTACTAAGAAATCATCTGGGCAAATTGAAACTGAAGTACGTACAGCGATATCAGCATACAACACTACATACCTAGATAACTTTGATACTACTTTAAGATTATCAAAACTATCTTCTAATATTGATGCATCTAATATCTCTATTTTAAGTAACGAAATAAGTGTATGTCCTTATGTTGTATATTCACCAGCATTAAATATCTCAGCTTCACCTTCGTTTAAGTTTTATTCTAAATTAGTTAAGCCTTATCCGTTTAAAGACTCTAACGGATTTGAAGATTATAAACCATCAGTTACAAGTGGTACGTTCGGATTTAATAGTGTGAGTTCATACTTACAAGATGATGGTTTAGGTAACATGCAAATCGTAACTGCAGATGCGGCAAACCCACAGATTGTTAAACCAATTGCTGGTACTGTAAACTATGAAACTGGTGAAATTAATTTAGTTGACTTCAAAGTAACTGGGTTCGCTGGATCAGGAATCAATATTATGGTAACTACGGCTAACGATGATATATCAGCTCCAGCAGGAAGAATATTCCTGATTCTAGATACTGATGTAACCGTTAATATGGTAGAGGTTAAGTAAAATGGCTGATAATACCGTCAACTTAGTAGAAAAGAATATAGCGTTTAAAATCGCGCAACAGTTTCCTGCGTATTATAGGGAGCATGGTGCAGAACTAGTTGCAATGGTAGAACATTATTATAAGTTCGTAGAGTCAGATCCTAATATGGGCGTATACAATTCACGACGTCTCTTTGAGTATCGTGACGTTGGAACAACTCTTTCGTCAATGATAATTTATTTCAAAAAGAAATATATGGCAGATCTACCGCCGATCGAAGATGATAAAACAGTTAAGTTTGTAATACGTAATATTTTAGATTTGTATCGTCGTAAAGGCACAGAAGCTGGATTAGTTTTATTCTTTAGAATGTTTTATGAGGAAGATATTCAAGTAATGTATCCTTCTAAATACATGCTTAAGCCTTCAGATTCAACTTGGAAAACTGGTACATACTTACAGATATTACCAAACAATAATAACTTTGTATCTAGAAAGGGAGTATCGTATACATACGCAGATTTATTAAGTCGCAATATTTACGGATCTATTTCTAAAGCAAAAGCAATTGTAGATAAAATTAACTTTGTTTATCTTAATAAAACATTAACTGCTATTATTTACATCACAAACGACAAAGGTACATTCGTAAGATACGATGATATTATGTGTCGTATTGGCGGGGAAGATGTTCCGTTTGGTAAATTAAATGGTTCTGCAAATGCGTTAGCCGTTGATGTATCATACGGTGGTACTACTGGTAATAAAGTCGGTGATATTTTAGATATTAAAAGCGATTACGGTAAAGGCGGTACTGCTATTGTTACCGAATTACAAACTGAGTTTACCGGAACAATTGAATATACTATTGATGACGGTGGCTTTGGTTATACAATTGATAATACAAAATTGCTTGTATCAAACCAAGTTATTGTATTGCCAAATGAAAGTTTTAGGTTTAAAGAATTAGAAGTCTTAATAGATACTGCTGGTAATGCAGGCACAGTTATTGGCCAAAACTCTATCGCTGTTGGTGTTAAAATGGAACCCAACGACTCGTTTGCATTGGGAAGAGATATTTCTACAAGAGATCGTGTAGACGAGAATGGTGCTGCTAATAACTTTACTATTACAGCTTATGACGTTAACACAAAACTTGGTGACATGTTTGTAGTAGCAGAGAAAAATGGTTCTTCACCAGGACCACTATACGCAAACACTGGTGTTATAACTGACGTTAAAATAGAAGAGTTAGATAATATCGAAAGTGTTTCGTTAATTACAGATATTATTGGAAACTTTGTAAACGTTACAATTAATTCAAATGATTATAATAATACACCACCTGCAACGATCCCAATGTCAGGCACCGCTTCACCGGCTACTTTATCAACACCTTTAAACCAAGCATTCGATTTAACACCGTTTGACATTGGTACAATTAAAACTTTCGAAAATATAAATCCTGGAGAGGAGTATATTAACGATACGTTTAGTATTGCTATTGATGAACAGATGGCAGCGTTTGAAAGATACGACCAAATTATTAGTATTGGTGACTTTTCACCTTCGTTCTCAGTTGGTGACACTATTACACAAGCACTAACATCTTCATCTGGTATTATTAGAGCAGTAGACAACGATAACGGCGCCATATACGTAACACCTTTCAGTTATTATGGATTTAGATCGGCACTTGCTGGTGATGAAATTATACATAAAGGCAATACTTTCGAAGTAATCGGAATTGAAAGAAATTATTCTACTAAAAAATATGGTTTAAACGCCGAAATACGAAATGAAACATTGTTTTCAGAAGGTAGAATTAAAGCAGCAGAAATAAGAAACTCTGGATTTGGTTATATCGACGGTGAGAATGTTTATTTAACAGATCAAGATGACGGCACAACTATGGCTAGGGCACAGTTATCTGCAAGAACACAAGGTATTACTGCTGGTTTCTGGGGAAGCAATAGCTCTCACATTAATGGCTACTTTACAGATCCTGTTGATAGACAGTTTAAGTATTTCGATTCAGAAATGAAAGTTCAAGACAGCGATTATTATCAAGAATATTCGTATGTAATTAAGTCTGTTGTAGATCAGCCTAAGTATGAAAAAGTCGTAAAAGATACAGTCCACCTAGCAGGGTCTAAATTATTTGGTAAGTTTTCTTACGAAAAAGCAGTAGGCCCAGTCATGTCGTCAACCTTCCAGGTTATACGTAAAGATGATTATGTTAAAGGTGGTGATCCTATCGTTGGGCCTAATCAAGCAACTGGCGATCAAACAATTAGAGCAGATAACTTCGTGTTTACTGTAGATGATACATTAACGTTCACTGTCGATAACAGTTAGATAAATAAGTTATTAAAGCTATATAAAACTAATAGGAGTAAGCATGGCTAAGCAAATAATCAATATAGGCGAAGAAGCCAACGACGGAACCGGCGACCCTATACGTTCGGCTATGTCCAAAAGTAACGCAAACTTTACTGAAGTATATGACAGTATTGAAAATTTAACATTATTAAGTTTAGGTATTGCTGATGGTTCAGCAGGCCAAGTACTTTCTACAGACGGAGATGGTACCTTTACATTCGCTAATCAAGGCGGAAGTTCTTTACCAGATACCAATCACCAAATTATTGGCACGCAAGAGCAAGGCAAAGTTAACGACCAAGATATATATGTCCCATTTGTAATTAGTGACATAGTAACAGGTACTTTGCAAGATGTGATCCCACCTACAAATATTGTAAATGGTAAGATTTCTGCTCTTGTATATAGTAAACAATTATCAAGATATACGGCTGGTGGTAAACTAATGTTAACATTACTTTCCAATAGTGGAGTATCACATTACGCAACTAAAGAATTTTTGTTTAGTCGTGTAGAAGATGCAGACGGCGGAGTTTTTGATGTTATCGAAACAGGTGTAGGTTCTGACGATTTAATGAATGGAATTCAAATTAAAGAAAGAATCACTGATAACAATCTATTCCTAGATGTAACAATAACAGCATCACCTACGGGCGTAACGGCTACTGACTTTGTAAGAGTTGTTGGCCAAATAACGTATACAAGTATACCAATCTTCTTAACAGCGTCAGGATACTAAAATGGCAAAAACAATGAACATCAAAAATTATAATGGCGAAAAGATTATTATTGGAGCTGATGCTAGCTCGGTTGTTTTAGAATATAACGGTCTTAACAAAATTGAAACAACGACTGCTGGTGTAAACATTACAGGAGCAATCTATGTTAACGGATCAGAATTTACTGGTGGTGAGGGTGGTTCATATGCTAACGCAGACGTTGATGCACACTTAAATCAATCAGATCCTACAACAGGACATATTCTTTCTTGGAATGGAACTGATTATGCTTGGGTAGCTCAGGCTGGTTCTGGTTCATCATATTCAGACTCAGATGCAGTAGCAGCAGTTGTTGCTTCTGATTTAGATATGGCCGGCAATAAAGTATTATTCGGTAACGTATATCCAGGAGTAAGCGATCTACCAGATGCTAGTACTTATCACGGAATGTTTGCTCACGTACACGGCACAGGTGCTGCATATTTTGCACACTCTGGTGCTTGGGTTGAGCTTCAAAATGCAGGCGGTGGTTCATTACCAACAAGATCAGATGCAGCAGGAACAGCAACTTCAGTAGCAAATGATGTTATTGTAGATCTAGATATTACAGGATTTAAATCTTATAACTTAATGAGTATTACAACATCAGCCGCGGCTTGGGTAAGAATTTATGCTACTAACGCAGCTCGCTCAGCTGATAACTCAAGAAACGAACTTACTGATCCTGCATCAGATGCTGGTGTAATTGCCGAAGTTATTACTACGGGAGCACAAACTGTAATGATCTCTCCAGGTGCAATCGGTTATAATCTTGAAGCAACACCAACTACAAATATTCCAGTAAAAATTACTAATAAATCTGGATCAGCAGCAGCAATAACAGTAACACTTAATGTTCTTCAGTTAGAGGCTTAACCAATGCAAAGAGAATGGATTGTCACTCTTCATAGAAAAGAAGATCTTCAAAGCTTTTATGATGATATGGAAACGCTTGGTGGCAATTTGTTTATTCCAGACCGAGCAGTTGAGTTAACAAACAGAAGACTCATTAGTCGTAATACACATTACATGTTAACTGACGATGAAGTAGAATTACTTAAGTCTGATGATCGTGTTTGGGATTGTGATTTAGTAGAACTTATTGAGTTGACAACAAAACCAAACGGTTATACAATATCTAATGGTGACTTTGATAAAAGCACAACAGATGATGCTAGCGATGTTAACTGGGGTTTATTAAGACACAGTGAAGAAGTAAACAGATCTAACTGGGGCTCTAATGGTACTTCTCTTATTACTACAGACTTAACGGTAACAGCCTCCGGTAAGAACGTTGATGTTCTTATTGTTGACGGACACATCGATCCAGCTCATCCAGAGTTTGCAGTTAATTCTGACGGTTCAGGTGGAACACGAGTTAATCAATTTAATTGGTTCTCATTAACGAATGATGTAACTGGTGGATCAAATGGTACATATACTTATGATCGCTCAGGCTCTTATACAAATTCTATAGATCAAGATGATAACAATCATGGCTGCCACTGCGGCGGTACTGTTGCTGGTAATTCACAGGGATGGGCTAGAGAAGCTACAATATATAACATAAGCCCATATGGCAGTAACCCTAGCAGCCTATCCAGCAGCCTCATGTGGGATTACATACGTGCTTGGCATAATACTAAACCTATTAATTCAGAAACTGGCAGACGTAATCCAACCGTATCAAACAACAGTTACGGCTCATCTATTAGATCTAATGCTGATTCTGGAACATATGGCTATACTACAGGTAGTGTTACTAGAGTACTTTATCGGGGTGTCGATTTTAATCCTGGCAGAGATTTAACTCAAGCAGAATTACAAGACCGTGGCTTTTACGCAAATAGTTTAGATATGGGTATTCCAAATTATTTTACAAGTCGTAACGCTGATATGCAAGATGCTATTAATGACGGAATTATTATTGTAGCATCGGCTGGTAATGATAGTTGGAAAACGGTTAACTCGTCAGATCAAGATTATAATAACAAATATTACATGACCTATAACGGTTCGAATTATGATTGGTACTTGCACAGAGGTACTGGGTCTGCTGCAGGATATGCGCCAGTAATTAACGTCGGTGCTACTTCAAACGCTACTCAAGAAGACAAAGCTTATTTTTCAAATTGTGGCAGTCAAGTAGATATATTTGCTGCAGGTCAAGCAATTAATAGTAGTGTACATGCTAAGAGTGGTGATATTGCAGATCCAAGATTATCTGGTTATAACTTTGATAAATATCAAGGAACAAGCATGTCAGGCCCACAAGTTGCAGGTGTACTTGCTATATTAGCCGAATCTAATCAAAATATGAACCAGACTGAAGCTGCGGCTTGGCTTATAAATAATGCATCTACAGACCAAATGCAAGACACTGGAACTGATGATCCAATGGATACTAACAGTTTACAAGGTGCACCTAATAAATATTTGAGATGGAAGAACCAAAGAGCAGTAACAGGTATTGCTCATCCGAAAAATAACTTGAAAGCAAGACCTACTTCAGGTACTTGTTATCCACGTGTTCGTATTCGTAGAAGAGGCTAAAAGTGTTTATAAATATTACAAAAGCTAGGGTTAAGTGAAATGCCAGAAATTTTAACTACAACATTGAAAAACGATTCGACTAGAATGTTCTATCAAGATATTCTTGATAACGAGTTCTATTTCGCAGTTTCTTCAACCGTCACTGGCGAGTTGAATCGTATTAGCTCTGTCAATTCACTTAATAGTAAAATGACTTTTAAAGAGTCTATTCTTTTTGGGAAACAAGTATTTAATTCTGACGTTAAGTTTATGATTAAATATTACGCTTGGCAAAAAGATCAGCTTTACGCTCAATACGACGATCTTACTGATTTAGAAAATATAAATTTTTATTCAGTAGTAGGACCAACAAATAACGATTCCGGTGACTACCGTATCTACAAATGTTTATCTAATAATAACGGTGCAGTCTCAACAGTACCACCAAATTATAATCCTACAACAGAAAACCAAATATATAGAATGCCAGATGGGTATGTATGGAAATTTATGTACTACTTAACTGAGCAACAATTCGAAGCTTATAATGCCTCAGGCTATATTCCTTTAATTGGCACGTTTGCAATTAATCCTGATTTAGCACAAGACGCTAATAATGTAATTAGTGGTTCAGAAGTTTCTGATATATTTGTAGAAAACTATATTGATAACACAGGTTATCCTACATTAGAATCAGGCATCATCGCTGGCCCACCGCAAAATGACGGTACAATTCTTATCTTGCAATCTTTACAAAGCCAGATCGCAAACTATTATGCTGGTATGACGGTTTATATTAACTCGCCTAGCAATGTTTCATCTTCATATGTTATTGATTCTTACGTATGGGATCCTACTAAATCACTTGGTACTTATAAGCTTATTGGAGATCCACAAGGTGATGGGGTTATTCAAAACTCTACAGTAAGAATCGTACCTACTGTTAAAATAGAAGGTGATGGATCAGGCGCTACAGCAATTCCAAGAATTGTTGATGGTAGAATTACTAATATCGAGTTGTTAACAACTGGTTCTAATTATAACAATATTACAGCAACAGTTATAGATCCATTATTTGATTTTGAACCAGACGAAGTAAACTCTGTAGATGTAAGAGCAAAATTAAGACCTATTCTTTCACCAGAAGGTTATCACGGATTTAATCTAATTAATGAAATGCATTGCAGACGTATTCTGCTTTATTCATATATTACAGAAACCGACAATAATAAAATTGGTAAGTCTAATTCTTATTCAGCAATAGGAATTCTTAAGAACCCAATATTTTCACCTGATCCTGAGACAGCAAACACTGCTTCACCAGATACATTTGATAATAGAATAGCAATTACAACTGACGACTACGCAAAGTTTGATGTTGATACTTTTGTTACACAAGTAAATATTAACTCTGACGTAACATTTAGTGGCAGAGTACACGACGTACAACCAACTTCTAATACTATTTTCATATGTAACTATATGGGACCACAAGTTAACACCGCCAATAACGATCTAGCCTTTGACTATACTAAAGACCTTATTAATAGTACAGGGCAAAGAATAAAGATAAATATACCAGTAGCCAACAATGTTATTGAATCAAGATATACTCAAAGATCTGGAACTGTATATTTCTTCGAAGACTTCTTCCCTCTTATGAGAGCAGAAAGTTCTAGAGAAGAATATAAGTTGATCTTAGAATTTTAAGGAACTAAAATAGATGCCTATTAACACAAATTTAAATATTGCACCATATTTTGATGACTTTGACGTCGAAAAGCAGTTCTATAAGATTCTGTTTAAGCCCGCTTACGCAATACAAGCACGGGAACTGACACAACTTCAATCAATTCTACAAAATCAAGTTGAGCAATTCGGAGATAATATCTACCAAGAAGGTACTATTATTAAAGGTTGTAACTTTACAGATCTTAACGGTTTAGAATTCGTAAAGTTAACAGACAAATCAGGATTTGATGTAGAATCATATGTGTCCGGTCCAAGTACTGCTATCATTGATGGTCTTGTTAAAGACGTCGACGTCGTTTACGAGGTATCAAATGCTTCTGGTCTTAAAGCCAACATTATTGCTGCTACTCGCGGATTCGAAACACGTCCACCAGATCTTAACACCTTCTTTATCAATTATTTAAACACCAATGGTACTATTCAACGGTTCCAAAATGGTGAAGCTTTAACAATTACAAAGTATGTTTATAACGGTTCAGTTCTCGTTGATGCATTGCAAGAAGGTGGCGCCGGTGCAGACGCTGCTATTTGGCAAATCAACGTAACGTTACAAGCAACCCCTGCTGGTAAATCATTCGGTATACGTTCATCGGCCGGTGTTGTTTTCCAAAAAGGACATTTCTTATTCACATCAGATCAAACATTAGTTGTATCTAAGTACACCGATCAGCCTGACGGATTGTCAGTTGGTTATGAAGTTGCTGAAACACTAGTTAGTTCTTTACAAGATAAAACATTATATGATAATGCTAATGGATCATCTAACGAAAATGCTCCTGGCGCTGATAGACTTTCAATGGTGCCAACACTAGTTGTTAAAACAACAGTAATTGCTGATGTTGATCCAGTGTTCTTTACTCTTATTCGTTATCAAAACGGATCAGCAGTTACTTTACGTGACGTTTCACAGTTCAATTCTATTGCTGAAGAGTTAGCAAAAAGAACATACGAAGAATCAGGTAACTATGTTTTAGATAGTTTTAAAGTTGATATGGATCGTAGAGGAACTAATCTAACTGCACTTGTTGGTAAAGGTACAGCATACATTAAAGGTTACCGTATAGAAAACAGTGGTAAACTTGACTTTACTATTGATCAAGTTGCTAATACTGCAATTCAGCAAAACCAAGCAACAACTGTCGATTACGGTAGTTACTTAAATGTAGTATCAATCGCAGGTCAAGTAGATATTAACTACGGCACAGTAACTTTAAAGAATTCAGTAGATGGTACAATTGGTACAGCATTCGTAAGAAATCTAACACCAACTAGAATTTACTTGTTTGGTGTTAAAATGTCAGCAGGAGACTTCAATGAGGTTGTTAAAATCGTTGGGACATCAGGCGAAATAACAGTTACTGCAAATGATAAAGTTAAAGAAATAGGCAAATCAGTACAGTTATTTGATACTGGTACTCCTTATATTAAAGCATTCGATGATGTCATACTTCCAGTACGAGCATGGAAAAGTGTTAACGGAATTAATAGTGATATTATTAATATTACAGCCGATGTTGGAGAAGACTTCGCATTAGATCAATCTGATGTTCTCGTAGTAGATACAACAAACACACCTATTAATGTCACGTCATATAGCTTATCATTAAACAGCACAGTATTAACTCTTAATTTAACTCCGGGATCTGCTGCCGGCGCAGAAGTTTATTATAACAAAAGAATATTAGATGCCGAACCACATCCTAAAGCTTCAGTAACACCATATGTTAAAATTAGTTACGGTGTAGCAATTGCTAAGTATAGCTTAGGTTTCCCTGATGTTTATAAAATTATTAGTGTTAACACCGGTCCTGGTGGAACAGATTTTACTGATAGCTTTAAGCTTAATACAAACCAGAACGATCACTTCTATGATATTTCATATATGGAATATATCGCGGGCAGACCTCAGCCAACTAACGGACAACAATTAGTTGTTCAATTGGGTGTATACGAGCGTAACACTTCTCAAGGGCAACATTTCTTCTCAATTAATAGTTATCCTATTGATGATGAAACAGCAACATTACCAGCCGGCAAAGTAAGATCGTCTGATCTAGAAACCTACACTGCCTCTAACGGTAAGCAGTTTATTTTACGAAACGCTTTTGACTTTAGACCATATGCAGATAGAGATCCTTTAGTAGATTATACAGATACTACTATTTCAGCAGCAGGTATTATTACAGCAGGTGTTGGCAGTTATACACCAGCATTTAGTGGCGCATTCTTAGTTCCAGCATTACAATCTAGTATTCTTTCAGATGTAGAAAGTTACTTGTCAAGAGTTGATGCAATCGTATTTGATTCATATGGTAAATCACAAATTGTTAAAGGTGAAGAAGCTCAAAACCCGATTACACCAAAGATAAGTGAAGATCAATTAATGGTTTCATCTATCTTTATTCCGGGTTATCCAGCGCTAACTCAAAAAGAAGCATCTGAACAAGGTAAGTTTTCTACTGCAGTACAAATTAAAAGAGGCGGTACAAAGAACTATACAATGCGTGATATCGAAAAGATTGAACGTAGAATTGAAGGCCTTGAATATTATATTAGTTTAAACCAACTAGAGCAAAGCTCAGAGAATCTATTAATATTAGATGAAAATGGTTTATCAAGATTCAAAAATGGCTACATTGTAGATCCAATGAATGATACTGCTATCGCTGATACAGATGATGCTAACTTTAAAGCTGCAATTCATTTTGATAAGAAGATTCTTACTCCGGCGCTAAATACGTTTGCCTTAGATCTGAAATATTCTTCATCTACTGGTGCATCAATCTTCCCTGATGTTAATAGTGCAGAGGTTGCTTCATTAAGCAGAGATTCTAATATTAAATTAATTGGTCAGCCTTACGCTACAAACTTTAGAAACTGTGTATCTAACTTCTGGAAATACGACGGCAACGCACAAATTTCTCCAAGCCACGATATGGCTCACGATACAGTTCAAAATCCTGTACCGGTAGAAATAGATCTTGCTGGTGTGTTCCAAGATTTACAAGAAGTTTTACCAATTACAGGTATAAACTGGGATGGCCCAGTTACTAGTGGTGGTTCAACAAGTGTAACGGTTGGCAGAACAACAACTACAATTACTCCACGAACTCAAGCAGGTACTATTTCAAGTCTCACTGTAAACGACGGTGGATTAGATGCAGTTGGTGATTTTATTACTAACGTACAGTTCCAACCATTTATGAGATCTCGTAATGTTAAAGTATTCATCTCTGGTCTACGTCCTAATACACAGCACTACTTCTTCTTTGATGGAGTTGATGTTAACGCAAATGTTGCTCCAGGCGCTGTTACAGCAATGGATGCAAGAAATGTTCAGAAAACTGGAGCTTACAATGCAGCGGTAACTACTGACTCAAACGGTATATTAAGAGCAGTATTTAAAATTCCACAAGGTAAATTCTATGTTGGTGATAGAGTATTAATCGCAGTAGATGTTAATCAATATTCAAGTATTGATTCGGCATCAACTTCAAAAGGTGAAATTACTTATCACGCTTATAACATCACTCAAAGCAAATCAACTCTTTCAACAAGAATGCCAGATTTTGGTACAGAAGAAACTGCAACATCAAGAAACTTAGCATCTCGTGTTACTCAAGTTACAAGACGTGGTGATCCTCTCGGACAAACATTCTTTATTAAATCAGGAATGGGCCGTGGATCTAATTCAGTCTTTATATCTAAAGTAGATTTATTCTTTAAGCGTAAATCAGATATTAACGGTGTTACAATTACACTTAGAGAAGTTATTAACGGTTATCCATCTAATGTTATCATACCATTCTCTAAGACACACTTACAACCTTCCGAAGTAAGTGTTTCAGATGATGCGTCTGCAATTACTGAGGTTACTTTCGATGCTCCAGTAAGAATGGATGTTGAAAAAGAATACGCAATCGTAATTATGCCAGATGCAAACGATCCTAACTATCTTCATTACACTTCTAAAGTTGGCGGTAATGATCTTACAACAGGTCCTACACAAGGCCAAGCAGTTGTAATGGACTGGGGTGATGGAGTACTATTTACTTCTACAAACAATAGAGCATGGCAATCAGTACAAGACGAAGATATTAAGTTTACTTTATATCGTCATAACTTTAATGCTGGAACAGGCACTGTATCTCTTACAAACGATGATCACGAGTTCTTTACATTATCTGATTGGACAGGAAGATTCGAAGCTAACGAATTTGCATACAAACAAATTGACGTTGGTTATACAGTATCAATGGTCCAAGGAACTAATGTTCTTACGCAATCTGGTAACGACTTTACTGTTACTTATGCTGCAGGTGATTATATACTCGTAAGAAATTCTGGTAATACTGCTGCAGATATCTTTAGAATTACAAGTGTAGATAGTGCAACTTCGATGACAACAGACAAACCTTGTTCATTCAATGGTGCTAATGCTGCAGGAATTCCAATTGTTGCTGGTATTATTTCTCATTACAATAAGTATACAGCGTCAGAGGTTCACCTAAAACAATCTTCTGCCATTATGGGTAAAAAGTTTGTTGCAGGTGACACTATAACAGGATTTGATTCTAACATAACTGGTACTATTGGAACAATCGATAACATTAATTTAAGTTATGTTCAACCGTTGATTCAGAAAACAGATGATTCGGTAACAAATACTTCTATCAGTGGTGTATTTACAGATCCTGCAAATGTTACTAACACTTATAGTATGCCAATGAAGTTTGGTGATAATAATTTCTTCACACAAAAAGGTGTCGTAATTTATTCTAAATCAAATAACTTCGTGAATCCTAAGCCGTTTACTATTAACGTTGCAATGTCTAACTCGTCTAATAATACTTCAACACCGATTGTTGATCTAGAATTAGCAACCTTATTAGCATATCAATTTAAAGTAACTGATACTCCAGCAACTACATCTAGTTATATTTCTAAGACTGTAGAATTGGCTGAAGACTTAGATGCTGAAGACTTAAATCTTTATCTTACAGGTTATAGACCAAATGGTTCAGATATTAAAGTTTATATTAGGCCACAGCATGCACAAGACAGTGCAGCAAAAGATACTATTAGTTGGATCGAATTAGAAAAAATTGAAGGTGCATCTAGCTTCTCATCATCTTCTAATCTTGAAGATTATAGAGAATATAGATATGCTGTACCGGATGCTAATAAAACTACAGACATTATAACTTACACTAGTACAAGCGGAACTTTTGTTGGATATAGAAAATTCGCAGTAAGAATTGATCTGATAGCAGGTGATATTCATAACGCACCGTTTGTAAAAGATTACAGAGGGATTGCATTGACATGATTAATCCGCGTTCATTAGTACGAGATGAGAACAGTCAAGCTGTAATAAATACAGATATAGTAGCTCTTAATAAATATAAATCAGAGAGGGCGCTACATCGTAAAGTAGCTTCGTTAACTAAAGAACTTGTCCAGGTTAAACAATGCCTTAACCGTTTAAATGAACGCATAGATAAGATAGAGAACAATTAAATGTCAAAACCAAATATTCAAAATATTACAACTACTCAAACATTTCAAAATTGGTTTGATAAAACTAATGAGATGGTTGATCTTATGCGGGACAGCGTTGTTACGGCGGCTCCAACGGGCAACGAAACAACAGGCGACGCCACTTTGGTTGGAGACTTTACTGCAACCAACTTAGTTATTACTAACGCGATTAGTACAGATGATATTGGAGCAAGAACTCCAGGCACTGCGGTTGGTTTTAATGGACCTATAGAAGTTACTCCAACAACAAGTCAAATTGCTGCAACATTTACTTATGGTGCACAAGGGGCCCGCACAAGGTACACAGATGGCACCACAGCTTGGGACATAGGATTTGATAATACTACAACAGACAACTTTATTGTCAACTACGGGGTCGGAGGTCAACTCTCGTTGTCACCTCTTGGCATCTTATCCGTTCCAAGTATTATTACTACTGCCGATGTTGAGATTGGTACAAATTTAACAGTACCCGGAACAATTACTGCTAATACTATCGTTGCTACAACAGTATCAGGTGCCTTATCAGGAACCTTTGTTGGTGATGTAACAGGTGACATTTATCACCCAGCCGGTAATAAGGTATTTGAAAATGGAGGCCCAGCAGCCAACGTTCCTGCTACTTTTATTGGTAACGTTAATGGTACTGTTAGCTCACTAACAAATCACACTACAAACAGCCTTAGCGAAGGTACTAATAATCTATATTTTACAACTGCAAGAGCAAGAGCTTCTGTTAGTAATGGTACAGGTGTATCATATGCTACCGGTGTGTTTAGTATTGGTCAGCCAGTAGGAACAACAGACAACGTAGAATTTGGCGATATAGAAGCAGATGATATTACATGTGCAACTGTTACTGCTACTGGTGCAATTGATGCTGATGAATTTACTGGTGATGGTTCAAAATTAACAGGTATTGTTCAATTAGTAAAAGCACACGTAACATTTACTCCTAGTACTGGAGCCGTTCTAGCAAGCGGTGGTGGATTAACAGTAGTTAGGAATGCAACAGGTAGATGGACAGTTACAATACCTTCTAGCATTGCCGGCGGCAGACCTACATCGGCTACAGGATATTCAATATTAGTTGGCGGTGTATCTGACAAAACTTTCTCATTAACTGGTAATACTGGTGGCGCTAACTACTTAAAAGATTATAATGCTTATGTTCAAAGTCAAACTACATCAAGCTTTCAGATAAGAGCAACTAGAGCAACAAACGCATATGTCCATTTTGGCGGAAACGATAACAACACGGGTTCTATATTTGGAATTACTGCGGTTGACCCAGCGACTCCTATCACTATTGCAGTGTTATATTAAAGAGAGAATAACAAATGAAAACTATATTTTTTAATTATCCAGTAGGTTCACCAAAGGTTTCGTTGATCACTACTAGCAAACGCGTAAGTCAACTTATGAGTGATGAGGTTATTCCTAAAAATGCCGGTTACGTAGAACACGATCTTATTGACGAAAATTCAAATCGTAATGATTGGGCTATGGTTGGAATGCCCCAGCATTTAAAATTTGATAATGTTAAAAAACCAACAAAAGTTTTATGGGATATGGATCTTATTGAAGTATATATTTTAGGCTTAATACGTAATCAACGTGGAGTTGCATTCGGTGTTTTAGACACATTAGCAATGAGAGCCTTAACAAAAGGTTTATCAGATGTAGTTGCAGAAATCGAAGCTGATAAACAAACTTTAAGAGATATGCCAGACACTGTTAATTTATCTGGTGCTACTGACTATTGGACTGCGTATGAATCAGTTCCTAATGCCTTCATTGATTTTGAAGCTAAGTACAAACCTAAGCTAGCATGAGCATAAGGTTTGATCTCCCAGATGAAACTAAAATAGAAGCTGAAAAAATAATCGAAAAGAATTACAGAGATATGCTCTTAAATACAAAATTACACGGAGCTAATATAGTAAAAGATTGGGCTGACAAGCTAACCCTAGAATATCTCAGCTCTTCAAATATTTCTATCAGTAACGAAACTAATATGGTTAGTTTCGAAGGGTTAGGAGTTACTCAACAAATAACACAAATAATTCAAAAAGTATTTCCAAAACAAGTTGTTCGAGCTACGGGTTTCTTCCACTACCCTCCTACAGGATATATGGGCTGGCACACGAATAGAAACGAACCTTGTAAAAGACTTTATTTAACTTGGACAAATGAAGCAAAAAAATCTTTTTTTAGATATATTAAAGATGAAAAAGTAATTACAGATTACGACGATAAAGGACTTACAAGTCGTATATTTGAAGTAACCGGCGAAGAGCCATTCTTTTGGCATTGCGTTGGTTCAGAAACAGATAGATTAAGTTTTGGGTTTTCTATAAAATGATTCATATAATGGATGGGGATTGGCAAGTATACGATGTACCTACACAAATAGATTGTAATAAGATTTATAGTTGGGTTAAGTTGAAAAACATAGAACCAATATCCATAAATATAGATGATATAGGACACAAAGCAACAAACAAAATAGAAACAAGAGATAGTCGATACAGACAAGCTGATATAAATCTTCCGGGAATAGTAGTTAAAGGTATGAAAAACCCTGCAGATAAACCTTATAGAATGATAGACGGTCGACACAGATTATTAAAAGCAAAGAATAGCGGACGTAGTTATATGAAAGTTTATGTAATGATTGAGGAACAAGTGTTGAAGTTTATTAGTTAAGAAGCTCCACCACGGTTAACGATTTTATATAAATAAAGTAAAACAACGAGCTAAACACATAAGGGTATCATCAAATGTCAAAGATTTCAGAATTAGGGCCGATTACAGGTGCCAATACTCGCTCTGAAGACCTTTTTGTTATCGTTAACCTTATACAAGGTGATGACGGTACTAAAAATATTACGAGAAAAGAACTTGTACAAGCTCTACAGTATGAGGTTTTTGATAGAATAACAATTACTGGTGGGTCAATTTCCAGTGTAAGAATCTTCAACTCTACAATTGAAGATAACGTTATGAACCGGAACACATTCAATAACGGTACTATCGATAATTCAGATATAGACGATTCCGACATTACCAACGGCACAATGACCGCCACTGCAGTTGCTAACGTAACTATTCTAGGTTCTGACTTCTCAGATGGAACTGGTAACAACAACGTATTCACAAATACTATTGTAGACTTTGGAGCATTAAACAACTCTACTGGTAACAATAACATATTTACCAACTCTACTATTGATGATTCATTCTATAATAATGTAACCATTGAACAAGGTACAGCAAACGGCTTAATCCTTACAAACATTACAATTGACGAGATTATTCTTGAAGATGCGTTAATGTCTAACTCAGTAATTATTACTACTGACTTCTCAAATGGTACAATAACAGATACAGTAATCTCAGGTAATACAGTCCTGTTTGATACATTCATATCTAATTCAGAAATTACTAACACTGACTTAGATGATGTTGATATTACTAATTCAAGATTCTCAAATGGATTAATTTGGGATACACTGATTAGTAACTCAAGTATTATCGACACAACTGCAAATAACATTGTTATTACTTCTTCTGCTCTTAATGACAGCACAGCAAATAACACTAGCATTACAAATTCAGACTTCTCAAACGGTACAGGTACTGATAATACATTCACCAATCCGATTTTAGAAAATGCTACCTTAACTGGTTCAATGGATCAAGTTGTTGCAACTAATATCTCAATCGGAAGTTCTTCTTCTGAAGATCTAGTACAACAAAGATCATCAATTAAAAATTCTGATATTGAAGAGTCAGTAATTGCCAATTCAGCTATCGTAGAGTCAGAGCTTGTTGACTTCGATATGAATCTTACTAAAACGTTCGAGCCAATGCTTGACGAAGACAGTTACTTTGCATTGAAAAATGTTAAGACTGGTGATACTGAGAAGATGACTTATCGTCAATTATACGACGAGTTCTCTAAGAAGACAGAAAAATCTCTTAAAATACACGTTGCATCTGACGGTGACGATAGATATCCAGGTACAATACTTCAGCCAATTCGCACACTTAAGCGTGCTGAAGAGCTTGCATTACAAAAAGCTGGTGGATCTTTTGATCGTAACGATATTAATAACGCGGTACACATTTCGGTAGGTCCTGGTACTTACTATGTTGATGAACCAATTATGTTACCTGATGACTGTTCAATGACATCAACTGCTGGTCAGTATGCAACAGTAATTCAGAAGAAAAAAGGTTGGGAACAAACTAACGGTATCTTAGTTGGTTCTGGTTGTTATGTTCAGGGCTTCGGTTACATGAACTTTGAAGTAGATAACTTTGATCAGCCAACAGGCGGTTTCGCTATTGCTTACCGTCCAGGAGCTTTGCTAAGACGTTCACCTTACCTTCGTGACTCCACACAGCTTTCAAACTTTAACCGTTTAGATGTTGAACCACCTTTAAATCCATTCAACTCTAAAGGTACAATTCTTGACTTAGGTAGAGAATTATATTTAGTAGCAGGTCACTCTGCACAAAACCAATTCGAACTAGATGACGAAGTAACATTCTCAAGTGGTGCTACAGGATTCATTTCTTATATTGATGATATTGATTCAAATAGACAAATCTATATAAGAAACCTGAAAGGCAACGTAGATGTTGGAGATATTCTTTACGCTCAGCGAGGCGGTACAGGTACAATTGAAAGTATTGGCATCGACGACTTCCCTAACAGACTGGTTGGTCGCGGTGGTGGTTGTCTTCTAGCAGATAGAGCAGTACTTGATACTGACTCACTATATACATACGTATTATGTTTTGGTTTCACACCTCGTACTCAAAACGGTACAGGTTATGTTGCTAAGAACGGTGCTGGTGTTAACGGTATTGGTTCCTTGTCAATCTTTACACGTCAGGCTTTCTTTGCACTAGACGGTGGCCAAATGACATTGAACAACTCTGGTTCACAGTTTGGTGACATCTCAATGAGAGCACGCGGTAGTACGGTTATTATTAAACCTGCTCAAGCAACTCAAGTTAACGGCGTAGCAGTAAATCTAATTTCTAACTCTGCATTCGCTGATACTCTTGACGCAAATCAAGGTGAAATCGTAGATGATATGATTCATTACTTGACTGCTAATACTACAACAGGATTCAACGGAGCACCTGGTCTTGGTTACCAAGGTTATAATGCTGATAAATGTTTCAGAGATACAGGATTAATTGTTGATTCTGCATCTTACGACGTTGCAACAAACTCTAACTACTGGGGTCGCTTAAACGGTATCACATATCGTTCGCCAATCTCTTACATTGTTGTTAACGATCAAATGACTGAGACTGTTGGTTCAATCAATCATATTAAAGGTGAAATCGAACACATCTTTACTAACGAGCAAACAGCCGAAGTACAAACACGTTTAGACAGATCTCTTGATCAAACATTAAATATTCTTCAAAATGGTGAAGATGCAGCCGATCCTATTATCTTTGCTAATACTGGCGATACAGATGCTGTTGCATCTAGAGAGCTTGTTCAAGATAACAGAGCATTAATCATAGACGAATTCGTAGATTGGATTGACAATAACGACGAATTCTATGCTTACGACGGTGTTAAGTGTGAAAGAGACGTAAAAGAATATATCTTACCAGCAACTAAATTCGACATGATGCTGGATACAAACTACAATGCAGTTACTACTGGTTTAGCATATTATGTTAATACTGCCAGAACATCTCTTGAAAATCAGAGAAATGAAACAGTAGCAGCATTTGAAAGATTACGTAAAACAACTGATGAACTTATTCAAGCTAACTCTGCACCTGCAGCAGTTGATGCTTATAAGTCATTCAATACAATTATCGGTGCTCTTGCTAACTCAGGTACAAAGTATACTCCAACAAAAACAACTTATGATCCAGTTACTGGTCGTATGGTTATTACAATCGGTACTCACGATTTAGCAGTTGGTAGATATGTAAACCTTGCAAAAGAGAGTTTCACATTCACATGCTCAAGCGATAACTTTAAAACTCAAATTAGTCATCCAAGAACATCTGAAAAAGCTTATCTTGCAGCACTACCAATTATTGAAGTATCAGCAAAAACAATTACAGTTAATCCTGGATTAACACATGCTAATTACGAACATAGATTTGTAAGTGCTAAAGATGATGCAGTATCAGTTATTGGTGAAGCAATTACTTTCTCTGATAATAGTGGCATCCCAGTTGCTAAGCGTAATGCTCGTAAGCAACTACAAGTCAACAGAGAGTTCGTACAAGATTATATGGCTGATTGGGTAGACAATGAATTCTACTTCTATGACAGCAAGAAATGCCACAGAGATACAGAAGAGTATATCTTACCTGCAGTTCAAAGAGATGTATTGCTTGGAACAAACTATAACGCAATCCAAACTGGTGCAGCTTATCGTACTAAGTCTGGTGAGGTAAGTGTTACTGATCAATTAGCTCAAACAGTTGGTTCAATTGACTATCTTAAAACACAAACAGCAGCTTTAGTAAGTAACTCAATTGCTGGAAATAGAGCTAACGAATCATTCGACGAAATGTCAAGATTGCTCAACAACAATGGCAAGAAGTATACTCCTACAAATGCAGTATATAGTCCAGCTTCAGGTACAACAGTACTTACGATTGGTACTCACGATTTTGCCATAGGTGATAGTGTATTCATTGAGCCAAATAGTTTAACATTCACATGTGCACTTGACGGTAATACAACTGAGCATTCTTATCCAACAACTGAATTTATTAACTATACTCCTACAACTGCGTCATATGATCCAGCCACTGGTGAGTTTAGTGTAAATATCGGATCAAATGCTCTTAAAGCTGGTGATCTTGTAGAGTTCAAGCCAAACTCAATTGTATTTACTTGTGCAATGGATGATAATGTAACTAATCACCCAGCACCTGAATCACATCACCCATTCTATAAGAAACAAATCGTTATCGACAGAGTTGACGGTTTCACTATTCATATGAATGTTGGTAGTGTTGTAAACGGTGGTGGACTTCATACCTTTGTATCAGCAGCAACAAATGCTATACAAGCAGAAAAAAGACATCCTGCTTATAAGAAACCTGTTAAGATTTCTGATAGAGATGCAACAACAATTACACTAAACGTTGGTGAGTCAAGTGACACATCAGTCCATACTTTTGTATCAGCAACATCTAATGCGGTTCGCGAAGGTGACATGTGGACAGGTACATTCACTCCACAAACTGCTACATACGATCCAGTATCAGGCGACATGGTTCTTACAATCGGTTCACATGATTTACCAGTAGGTAAGTGGATTGAAATTGCTCCTGAATCAATGGTATTTAGTTGTGATGTTGGTGGTGTAACAGGAACAGATGCTGCTCCATTATACGACCACCCAGCTTATAAAGAGCCAGTAAGAGTTAAAGCAATTACTACAGACACAATTACAGTTAACGTAGGTAATGCAAATGGCCACGCTAATAACCATACTTTCGTAAGCGCAGATGCAGATTGTATCGATGCTAACGCATTATACTTCTCAGATCCTGCTAAAGTATTAAAAGCTTATACTCCAACAACTGCAACATACGATCCAGTAACTGGTGAATTTGTAGTTACTCTTCCATCACATGATCTTACAACTGACGATCATATCGAATTACAGCCACAAAGCTTTGTATTTAGTTGTGCTGCAAACGGTGGAGGCAATGACTTCTCACCACGTATTGGAGACTTTGCATATAAGTTACCATTAGCAATTAGTGCAACGACTACTAATACAGTAACAGTTAATGTTGGATCTGCTGGTACAAACACAGACGTACATACATTTGTAAGTGCTGACGAAGGTGCAGTCATTAAGGTTGCAGGTTCTCAACAAGGTGTATACGCATCTAGAATCTTGCAGAAGAACAAAGCATATCTACAAGCTGAAGTCGATGCATATATGAATGATAATTACTTCATCTATGACAAAGATAAGTGTATGCGAGACACAGGTTATATCTTAAATGCTGTAGCCAGAGACATTGCAACTAACTCAAATGTTAACTCCATATATGTTGGTAAAGGTTATAGAATTGGTACGGTTGGTGCAAACAACGTAGTTAATAACCAGCTTACTCAAACAGTCGGTGCTATTACTTGGTTAAAAGATAAAATTGCAACTGAAGTATTAACTGACGCTAATCAAATCACAATATCAAATGCTGCATTCGATGAAATTATCGACATTATGACAAACGGAAATGCTGCTGCTGATGATGTTAACTTTGGTGGAGCTTCATTATCAGATGATTCATTCAACGGTGCTCATGCATTAAGAGTTAACAAAGCATTCATACAAAAAGAAGTTATTGCTTGGATTACTGCTAATCATCCTGGATTTGTATATAGTCAAGTTGCTTGTGAAAGAGACTTAGGTATCTTTGTCGATACAGCTTCTTGGGATTTACAACACGGTGGTAACGCTGCTACAGTAAATAATTCAAGACTTTACTTTGAAAATGCTTTACCAGTATTAAGTGATGGTGAAATTGTTCCAACGTCAGGCGCATATGAGTTTGTTTCTTACTTAGTAGGACAAATTGTAAGAGGCGAAACAGTTACTCCTTTACAAGGTGTTGTAAATCAAATATTAACTGAAGAAGAATCATTCAGCCCAGCAAATGCTACTTACGATCCAGTAACTGGTATTATGGAATTAACAATTGGTGTACATACTTTCGAAGTTAACGATCGTATTACTATCGACCCTAATGCTATTACATTCCAGTGTGGATTTAATGGTGGTGGTACTGATTCGCATCCAAATGCTAATGATCCTAAACTCGGTAAGCCATTCATTATTACAGCAAAAACTGCTCAAACTATTACAGTAAATGCTGGCTCAGCCGGAACTAATACTGACGTACACAGTTTTGTTAGTGCTATAGCCGATAGTGTTAGAGCTGCTAATATGGCAGATGCTTATACACCAACAGACATTGCATACGCACATATGACTGGTGTTATGACAATGACATTAGGTGCTAGACACAGATTTGCTAAAGGCGATTATGTAATCTTTGATGAAAATGCTATTACACTTAACTGCGCAAGCAACGGTGGTGGCAACTTATCTCACCCACGTCCAACTGATCCAATCTTTAACAAACCAGTTAGAATTGACTCAGTAACAAGCACAACTATTACATTACAAGTTGGCCCTGCTACAGTCGATGCGGTACATACATTTGTAAGTGCTACAACAAACGGTGTAAGAAGATCACTAGATGTAGATACTTCTACTAGAGCTGTAAACTTATTTGCTCAAATTGGTGAGACCATCGAACAAAATGATGGTACAGTTCCAACAGTTATAGAAACACCTGCCCTAGTAGCAGCAGAAGCGATCATAGGTCAGAAACCTAAGTATCAAACTGAAATCATCGATTACATCTACGAAACATATGCAGGTCACGGTTATGAAGTTGCTAAATGTTCTAGAGACGTTGGTTACATTGTTGATGCAATCTCAGAAGATCTAGAGTATGGTGGCGATAGTGCTACGGTACACTCTGCAAGATACTACTTTGAAGGTGCAGTAAATACTTTACCATATTATCAAAGAGAACCATCAAAATTAGCGTTCACACACATCGCTAATGTTATGGAAAAAGTTATTAAGAACGAAGTACAAGAGCCACACTTTGGTGCACAGTTTACACCAACTAATGCTACTTACGATCCAGTAACTGGTATTATGGTTGCTACTATTGGTACTCACACTCTTACAACTGCTGATCACGTTTGGTTCAAACCAGACGCAATTACATTCTCATGCGATAATGGTTCTGGTCCAGCAAACCACGCAAGCCCAGAATCACATCATAGATTCTTTAATAAAGCTTGCCCAGTTATTGGTGCCGATGCAACAACAATCACATTGTGGGTTGGTAATGCAGGAGCATACACAGGAGCACATACATTCGTAAGTGCATTAACTAACGCTATTAGCGAAGTTACTGGTAACCTTGTTAAGCAAAATGTTAAACTAGCAGCAGCCGATGCAGCAACTGCACTTGAAGCTAAGACTCTTGCACTGGTTATTGCTAATATCGTAGATGATAGATTAGTAGTTCCAGATTATACAGGATCACTTGATATATCACTTGGTCAGCAAACACCTTATCCATTACCAATTGCAAATGCTGCAACAGCTCCTCTTATGGAACCAAGCAGAACATTCGCAAGAAAATCATTACAATGGAACAGAGAGTTTATTCAAGAAGAAGTTGTTAGATTTGTTCGAGATAATAACTACACTTACGACGAAGCAAAATGTGCTAGAGACGTAGGATTCATTATTGATGCAGTTGCAAGAGATGTTCAGACTGGTTCTGATTATCCTTCACAATACTACGGTAGAGCTTATCGTGTAGGTACAGCACTTGCACAAAATGTAATTGAGTCTCAGTTAGCAGAAACAGTTGAAGCTATTGAATATGTAAGAGATGATATTTTACCAAGACTTGCAGGTGTTGCATTAACAAGAGCAACAGCAGCATTTACTAATGTAATCAATATCATGAAGAACGGTACTGCTGGAATTACTTACGATTACGGATTTGCTAATGTAGGTCCTTCAGATAGTTCTGCAACAGCCGGCTTAACTCTTAACATACCGTTTATTCAGCAAGAAGCAATTTCTTGGATTGCACTTAATAATGCAAGCTTAGTATATGATGAAGCAAAATGTAGAAGAGATACAGGACTATTAATTGAAGCTACAGCTTACGATATTAGACATGGTTCTAATGTTGCAATGAGAGATTTTGCTAAGCTTTACTTTGAAAACGGTATTAACGTTGGATTACCTGAAGCACAAAGAGCACCAACTGCCGCTCTATATAATCACTTAGCAGCAGTAGCAGAGAAAGTTGTTCTTAAACAAACAGTAACTCCTACTACTGGAAACTCAGTTGCTCAGGTAACTTCTGGATTCGGTAACGTTGTTGGAGCCTCAGGTATTGAAGTTGAATTACTGATTAAGATCGTAGCAGATATTATTTCTGAAGATTCATTAATCAATCTACCACAAGTTAGAGAAGCAGCAGTAACCGATGCAACTGCAACTGGTTATGATCAAGAAGAGTCAGTTGCTCTTATCCTTGGACGTAAGGATACACTTGGTGGAGCGGTTGTTCAATACTTAAGTGATAACTTTGCATTCCTACAATACTCTGAAGAGAGATGTCGTAGAGATACAGGTTATATTGTAGATGCTATATCACACGATATTCAATATGGTGGTAACTCTGCAATGCACGGTACTGCAGAACTTTACTTTAAGAATGCAGTAAATATCTTACCGATTGATCAACGTAAAGCAACAAGAGAAGCCTTCGAATATATGGCTAAAGTTGTTCAACATGTTGTACGTAACGAATATATCCCACGTGATCTTGGAAATCAATTTAGCCCAACTGGTGCTACATATAATCCTGATACTGGAATCTTTACTGCAACACTAGGCGCAGGACATAAGCTTAAAGTTGGTGATCATGTAATGATTGCTCCTGAAAGTATTGTATTCACATGTAGCTTAGACGGTGACATTGCTGAACATCCATCACCACAACTAGGTGATCCATACTATAATGCACCATATCTAATTACTGCAACTGATGCTACTACAATCACTATGCAGGTTGGTAAAGTTGCTTACGGTAAAGGTGGCGGAGCCCATACATTCGTAAGAGCATCATTAAATGCAATTACTCAAGTTATCGGCAACCCAATAAAGCAAGAAATGCCAACTATAGCAGCCAGAAGAACAATTGGTACTGAGGTTATGAACCTTGCATTAATGCTAAGTAAAGTTGCAGATGATAACAACCCAGCAGCAATACCTGCAAGAGTTGATCCATTCACAAACTGGATTGATGCAGATATTCTTGCTGCTAAGAACGCTATTGATAATGGCACAGTTCAAATGGCAACTGATCTACAAACATACATTTACGATACTTATAACGGTATTAGTTACTCTAAAGAGAAATGTCGTAGAGATGTTGGTACAATAATTGATGCATTATCACACGATGTTAACTACTCAACAAATTACGCTATGGTTCAAACTGCAGGTCTTTACTTTGTAAATGCTGTATCAGTATTACCGGTTGATCAAAGACAACAAACTGCTAGGTTCTTCACTGAATTAGCAGACACGGTAGAAAAGATCGTAATTGGTGGAACAATCGATACTGCAGTATTAAGTCATAGTTCTACAACACAAGATACTACAACTTACACAGCAGCAACCGCAGTTGAAGCCGAAGAAGTAGCAGATCTTACAAGAATCGTTGAAGATGCAGTACGCAGAGATAGTATAGATGTTATCCCAGCAATTACTGATCCTAACACTTCTTGGGTTGACGCTTCTAAGATATGGGCAGCAGCACAGATTGATGATAATCTTGACGAATTAGCAGATGATGTAACTCAATTCTTGAAAGACACATTTACTATTGTTGATTACAGCAAAGCGAAATGTCGTAGAGATGCAGGATATATTCTAGACGCTATGAGCTGGGATCTTAACTACGGCGGTAACCTTGCTACTAGATGGAATGCAGCCTTCTACTTCTGGAATAACGAATTAAGAGTTCCTGAAGATACAAGAGCAGCAACTGCGCAAGCATATCGTCAACTTGGTAGAATCGTATCACAGGTTGTTAGAGGTACTTATCCTGGTCAGGTTATTAGATCAGAACTTGGTACTGAAGTACAGTCTACACAAGCAAATGATCTAGGTTTAATCTTCTATAACGCACTATTCTATAATACTGTTAACAAGCTTGGACCAACTATTAATCCAAACTTTGCTTGGGAAACTAATAAAACTTTCAACTTTGCTAAGGATATTCTTGATAGCAATAAGAGTAGAATACAACGTGAAGTACAAAGATTTATTACTGCAGAATACAAGTTTATTGATCTACCTAAAACATATCGTGATGCTGGTAACTTTATTAAAATTATCGGTAACGACTTTAGATATACTGATCCATCGCTTAATCCTACTAACACATATAATAATGCGCAAGGTGGAGCAGGTGCAGATGCAGCTTCAAGATCCTTCGTTGGTGCATTGTTTAATATTGACGCTCAGCATGTATTCCCAGTGTTTAATCCACCGGCATCGTTTGCTAATTGGCGTAGGCTAAGATTTAAAGGTACTGTTGTTGATGCAGCAGCACGTGATCTACTTACAGCAGTTCCGGCGACAAGCACAGTTAAGAGATGGGATTGTTATATTATCCCAACTGATAATAATGTAAATCGTTATGTGGGAGAAATATTCTACTGGACTGGTACCACTTGGGCAACGGCTGGAACAAATAACACTGAGTTGTTAGCAGCCTTCACTGGTGCTTGGACACAGATGAAAACTTATATAAATAACAATATTGCTCCAGACACACCACACAGAACAATGGTAACAGAATTGATTGATAACGTAATTATAGATAGTATTATACGACCTGACTTCCTAGTCTTTGGATCGTTGGTTGAATCTATTGCTCACCAGTTTAACGGTGCATCGGCAGGTGTTAACAGAAACGCCTTACCGCTGAACTTCAGAAACGTGGGTGCTGCTATCGGTGCTAATGCTTCGGTATTATCAGAAAATGGTGGTAGAATCAGATGGTCTGGATCAGATGAATTAAATAACCAGTACTTCGCACGAGGATTGAAAATTAATGGTAGAACAGGTCGTATCGAAGGTAGACCGTTTACATCATCAGTACGAAAACTCGCAAGAAGAGCTTCTAACTCAAGGGCAGCACTATAATGGCAATTATTACAATAAAAACATCACAGGCACCTGACGCCAAACCAGTCGCTAAAACATTTATGTTAACGACTAACTGGCTGCCTATGATTGAAGTACCAAACTATGAGGTCCCAGAGCTAGTCTTTGGGGGTTCAACAACAATAGAGCCAGGAGTTGGCGAGGTAATTTCTCCTCTTATTTTATGTAATATTACTGCAAACACGGTTATGTGTGATGTAGAAGTACATAGAGAAGATACTAACGATGAGTTTTATCTTATTAGAAACTTACAACTCCCAGCTTATGACACAATTCCATTGCCACTTAACGGGCAATTCTTTAAATCAGGCGATTTGTTAAATCTTAAGTGTTCAGTTGATGACGCAGTACATGCAACATTATCATTCACACTAGGACAAGCCGAAGAGGATGACGTATAATGGCATTTAGATCAATCAGCGGAAGCAAAATTGTTGGGCAAGGCAGACCGCAAGCCGTACCAATACAGTTAGATCCGGTACCATACGAAGGTGCAGTTGCATATGGAGCTGACGGCTTAATTTATGTTTCAAACGGTACCGCTTGGAACGCGGTTGGTCAAGGGATACAAGGAACAGAAGGATTACAAGGTGACGGCGGAATTCAAGGTCTGCAAGGCACATACGGTCCTGGTTTTGATGTTATTGGGTCAGTTGCAGATGTTGACGCAGGTGGAGATCCACAAGCAACATTAAATACTGCTTTCGCATCAGCTACTGTAGGTCAAGCAGTTATAGATGAAGCTGATGACGAGCTTTGGGTTTATGATGGAACAACGTGGGTTAATGTTGGTTCATTCCGAGGCGTACAAGGTTTTACAGGTTTACAAGGTGACACTGGTGCACAGGGCGAAAGAGGTCCAGATGGTATTCAGGGTTCACGTGGTTATCGTGGTTTCCAAGGTTTTCAAGGGCCGCAGGGTACTACAGGTATTCAAGGCTTGCAGGGTGTACAGGGCATGCAAGGGACACAGGGACCACAAGGAGTGCAAGGTGTCCAAGGTATCCAAGGCGACTTTGGTATCCAAGGTACTCAAGGACCGCAGTCAATCCAAGGTATGCAAGGCATTCAAGGCATTCAAGGTGATACAGGTTTCCAAGGATTTAGTGGAGATGATGCTGGTCACGTAGTAGAATATAGAATAGACGATGGTATTGTAGAAGCCGATCCAGGCGCAGGCGATATGATCATGAACGGTGCTGCTAATCCAACCGATAATTTCAGCGCAGTTACAAAAATATGGATCGATGACGAAGCTTTCTATAGTGTAAACTTAGAAGGTCTCTTTACTGCAATAGCAGCAGTTGGTACTACAAATAAAGGTATTATGAAAGTTACTCTTCGTAATAACCCGTCAAATTATATGATCTTCCAAATTCAGGGAGCAACTGATAGAACTGGTTATTGGGAATTAGATGTTACTTTCTTATCAGGCGATGGTATTAAGAGTGATTTTGTTCAATTAAATACTCCAACTGCTGGTGTTACTCAACAGCTTCCGACTCTCGTTGCATTCAGCTTAGCCGGTGATCAAGGTATTCAAGGAACTCAAGGGCTACAGGGCCCGCAAGGAACTCAAGGTGTACAAGGCTTACAGGGTGTTCAAGGCATTCAAGGTGCACAAGCTGCACAAGGTATTCAAGGCTTTACCGGCATTCAAGGGATGCAAGGAACTCAAGGTGTACAGGGCTTACAAGGCGATCAAGGTTTCCAAGGCGCACAAGGTACTCAAGGACATCAGGGCACACAAGGTGCTCAAGGGATGCAAGGAACGCAAGGACATCAGGGCACACAAGGTTTCCAAGGCTTTCAGGGTTTACAAGGCGACGTTGGTACACAAGGATTCCAAGGAACACAAGGCCATCAGGGCATTCAAGGCATTCAAGGTGCAGTAGGTCACTACGGTGGTTTAACTCACGAGTGGAACTTTGTAAGTAATATTACAGCATCTACTGATCCAGGCACAAGCGGTTGGAAACTTAATACAAACGATATTACAACTGCTACAATCTTAACGCTTGACGACGTTCCTTTAGATAACTACACTAACGATATTGATGAAACGTTTGATTGGTTAGCTGCAATTCCTGGAGCTAGTAAAGGTCTTATTGTAATCGAAAGTTTCGATGATGGCACTGGTCCTGCAGGACACCATCAGGTTGTATACGAATTCTCAAACTTTACTTGGGACGGCAGTGGTAAAACTTTTGGTTGGTTCGATATTACTTATGTTGGCCAATACGGTGTAACAAGCACAAGTTGGGCTACTGATGTAATCGGTGGTGGCCACGGTCCTAAAACATTAATTAACTTTGTTCCACGCGGTGATGCTGGTATCCAAGGTATAACCGGTTCACAAGGTGTTCAAGGTTTCTTAGGATTCCAAGGTACTCAAGGAGCACAAGGTGTTCAGGGTATTCAAGGATTCCAAGGTACTCAAGGAGCACAGGGTATTGCTGGTGCATACGGTGGAGCATCATTCGAATATGACTATACTCCAGATGTTACGCCTACAGGTCCTGCAAGTGGATTAATTAAATTTAACAACGCTGATGTTACATTAGCTTCAATCATGCGTATATCTGATACCGAAACTAACGGTTCAAATATTGACGCTTATCTAAGAAGTTTAGATGATGGTGGTTCTGCAGTTAAAGGTTACATTAAAATTGTATCAATCTCAGATCCAGCAGAATTCTTATTATATAGCTTAACTGGTTTAACAGAAAATGCTGCATATTACAATTTTAATATTACGTATCTAACAAAATCTACTAATGCTGACGCTACGTATTTTACAAACAACACTGATATTATCTTTACTTTTACAAGAGCTGGTGATATTGGTTTACAAGGTATTCAAGGTTTACAAGGTGTTCAGGGTACACAATCAATCCAAGGTTTACAAGGTGAAACTGGAGCTGGTACTCAAGGTGTTCAAGGTATCTTTGGTATACAAGGTGACTTAGGTGTTCAAGGCTTCCCAGGTCCTATTGGCCCGCAGGGTGTTCAAGGATTCTATGGTTTACAAGGTACAGGTGGTTTACAAGGTGGTACTGGTGGATTTGGTGGTGTAACATTCGATTATACTTATTCTACTGATACTTCAGCAACTGATCCTACTCCAGGTTATTTAAAATTCAACAATGGCACAATGGGCTCAGTATCCAAAATGTTCATCGATGATAGAGATGATAACTTTGTAGATATTCAGCCGTTCCTTAGAACAGTCGATGATTCAACAAGCCCTATCAAGGGTCACTTTAAAGTATCAGAAAAAAGTGCTCCAGAAAACTTTTTGATCTTCACTATATCTGGTTTAACTGAAACTTCAGGTTACTTTGATATTGATGCAGCTTTTGTAAGTGGTTCAGTATCAAATTTTGCTAATGATGCAGATATTATTATTACATTCGCTAGAACAGGTGATGTTGGTCCAAGCGGTACTCAAGGTTTCCAAGGCTTTGACGGTTTCCAAGGATCACAAGGTCTTCAAGGTGGACCAGGCGAAGCTGGTACTCAAGGCACGCAAGGATTGCAAGGAACTCAAGGCTTCCAAGGACAATCAGGATTTGTTGGCGGAGATGGTACTCAAGGTTCACAAGGTGTTCAAGGCCCACAAGGCATGCAAGGTGTTGCTGGTGCTGACGGTGATGAAGGTTTCCAAGGATCACAAGGTATCCAAGGTTTCCAAGGTATGGAAATTCAAGGTGTTCAGGGATTCGACGGCTCGCAAGGTTTTGCAGGTGTTGGCGCAACTGGTATACAAGGTTTCCAAGGTATACAAGGTGATGCTTTACAAGGGCATCAAGGTGTCCAAGGAAACGATGGTCCAGCAGGATTTGGTCTTCAGGGTATCCAAGGTCCACAATCAATTCAAGGTACTACAGGTGACGAGGGTATTCAAGGTCTTCAAGGAAACGAAGGTGTTGGTGACGCTGGTGTACAAGGTGTGCAAGGTATCGATGGCGACGACGGTGCTCAAGGCTTCCAAGGACTTGGAGGTGAAGGCAATCAAGGTATTCAAGGTTTCCAAGGTTCAGCCGGTGTCGGTGATACAGGTGTTCAAGGCTTCTATGGTTTCCAAGGGATGCAAGGTTTAGTCGGTGATCTAGGCGAAGGCGGTTCACAGGGTGTTCAAGGCTTCTTAGGTATTCAAGGTTTCCAAGGTATCGACGGTGGATTAGGTAACGACGGTAATCAAGGTGCTCAAGGTTTCCAAGGTGACTTCGGTTTCCAAGGTCCTCCAGGAGTTGGTAATCAAGGTTTACAAGGACATCAAGGTTTCCAAGGCGATCTCGGTGTTCAGGGTTTCCCAGGACAAGGTACGCAGGGTATTCAAGGTACACAAGCTGCTCAAGGTTTCCAAGGTGAAAGAGGTTTCCAAGGTACTCAAGGTGCACAAGGATTTGGTCCTGAAGGTGGAGTTAACAACTTACAAAACATTCACGATACTGGATTACAAGATACTCCTGTATTCATGGCTATGTTCGAAGGTGGTAATCCGTCTAGACCAATTATGGGTACAACAGGTCCGAATCCAAACGGTGAATCTAACTTCTTCTATACTAATGATGTAGATGAATTAACAGTAGAAAATATTCAAGTTGAAGGTAATCTTACTGTTGTTGGTACACTAACCGCCTCTGGTATTGAAGGCAACCAAGGTTCTCTACACGTACCAGACGATGTTGTAATAGGCTTAGGTAGTATTGTTAGTTCTCCTTATACGTCATTAGTATACAACGCTGCTACTAGTGCATTACTAGTAAAAGGTTCAACATCTAATATGACTAAGATTAGATTCACGAATGACAGTAGTGTTGATATATTTACATTCGATCAAACAACTGGTGACTTTACTGCAACTGGTGATGTGAATGCCAACTCAGACGAAAGACTGAAAGATAATATAGTATCAATTGATACTGCTCTTGAAAAAGTCTGTGATTTACGGGGTGTTTACTTTGAAATGAAATCAAGACCTGGAGTTAGAAAGGCTGGTTTCATTGCTCAAGAAGTTGAAAAAGTATTACCAGAAGTTGTATCAGAGAATGATGAAGGAATTAAGAGTGTTGCTTATGGTAACATTACTGCCCTCATAGTAGAAGCGATTAAAGAACTTAAAGACGAAGTTAACGATCTTAAAGGTTAATAGAATTTATACTTACACTTTAAAGGGGGCCTAGTGCCTCCTTTTTAGCTTAACCTGTGGTCGCTCTATTATAAATAAAGAAAAATGGTTTAATAAAAGAGATATAACATAATGAGTTCTCAACTAAACATCTACATAGATCAAGGTACAGATTTTAGATTAACCGTCGAATTGTTCGATGATGACGATCTAGATTTACCGATCTCAAATTATTCTTTCTATGGGGATATAAGAAAACTGTACTCTTCAAAAAGAGCCGCTGAGTTTGAATTTGAAAAAAATAGTAATGATATTACTTTAGTAATCGATGCAGATATAACTGCACAGCTAAAACCAGGAAAATATCAATACGACGTTATTATGAAAAAACCAACCGGGGAATTGTCAAAAATCGTTGATGGACTAGCAACAGTCATATCAACAATTACGGAGGTATAAGTGTGACCGTAAAAGTTAAAGTTGGTCAAACTAGAAACATTCGTCTAGTAGCAGCAGGCGAGAAAAGACCGGTCATCGTTCCTGATTCTATTGCACTAGGAATAGATACAGTTGGTGAATATGTTCGCGCCATAGACGGCGGCCAAGGTATTATCATTACTCCAGAAAGTGATGTTGAATCCGCAAATCTAGTTATATCCCATTCAAATACAAGTTCTATTGCAAATACTGTTAACGGTAATTTACAATTTGTACACAACGCTACGTTTGATCAATTTGGTCACGCTACTTCGTTTACAACCTCAGGTTTAAACGCTAATAACTTTATACTCGATAGTAATGTTATTGGTTCTAAAAATATTACACTTGGTAGTACAGAAGTTACACTAGGTGGAACAACTTCAGAATTAAGAGATCTAACTCTTGCAGAGATAGGTGAATTTAGTATTTCTGCTAATACGATATCTGCGCCTGGAGATCTTAATCTAAACTTAGCATTGTCAGATGCTGTAGTTAATATCGGTACACACCGAGTTATTAATGTTGAAGATCCTGTTGACACATTAGATGTAGTTAACAAAAGATATTTAGAATTTGAATTAGGTCGTGTAGTAACAACCATTAAGGTGTTTGATGATCCTATTCTTCCCTCTGATGCTACTAATAAAAGATATGTAGATAATATTGTAAAAGGTCTTGTAGTGCGACCATCAGCACTTGGTGCTACTACAAGTGATCTTGGAGCTACATTTGCCAGCGGCAATACTACATACTCAGACACACTTACCATTGATCCAGTAAATATTCTTTATATCGACGATATTACTACTTGGGATGTTGGTGATAACCTAGTTGTTAAAGATCAAACAGATGCTACTCAAAACGGTTCATACGATCTTGTTCAACAAGGTAGTGCAAATACTGCTTGGGTATTCCAAAGAACAGTTTGGTCGAACGAAGATTCAGAGATTCCTGGTTCGTACGAATTCGTTACTGACGGTACACAAAATGGCCAAACAGGCTGGGTTATAACTGTAGAAGATGCTTCATCTTTTAATATTAATGATGATAATATTAATTGGACTCAATTCCAAGGTGAAGGTACATTTACTGCTGGAAACGGTTTAACGCTTAATGGCACACAATTTAATGTTGATAGTACTTTACCTCTTACAGCAATTACTCCTACGGGAACCGGTGATGTTCTTACAATTAATGGTGATGGTGCATTAACCTTACCAACTGGTGAATCAAGTGATCGACCAACTGCCGCACAAGGTATGGTACGATTTAACTCTACTGATGGCCAATTCGAAGGATACGATGGTATTGCTTGGTCTGGTCTTGGTGGTGTTATTGATGTCGATCAAGATACTAAAATTGTTGCAGAGACGAGTCCTGGATCTGATAACGATCAAATACAAGTTTTTGCAGGTGGTACATTATCTGCAACATTCGGTGATACAAGAGTAGACTTTACTGGTGATGTTGGTATTGCTGGTAATCTTACAATTGGTGATCAAGATTCAGATACAGTAGCATTTGCTGCAGACGTTACTTCTCATATTATACCAGATCAAGATAGAATTTATTCATTAGGTTCTGCATCTAAGAACTGGCACAAAATCCACGTAGACACAGTTGCAAGTTCTGACGGTGTTATTAATATGGATGGAACTGGAGCAGTTAAGTTCCCTTCAGCAAATACTGCATTGAGACCAGTTGGTCCTGCAGGTATGTTACGATTTAATACAGAAGAAGGTAGATTTGAAGGATACGACGGTAGTATCTGGGCAGGTCTTGCTGGATCGGTTATTGACTTAGATAAGAATACTTTTATCATCGCTGAAACATCGGCTGGTGCAAATAACAACGAATTAGATTTTTACACTGATGCTATTCAAAGAATGCAAATTGGTGCAACTGGTGATTTAACATTCGGTTCTAATCTTGATAAACTGATAATTAATTATAACACAGGTGATATGTTTGTCAATGGTAAATTGACTGCAACTAACAATTTAGTTATAGATCCTGTTGGTAACATCGACGTTAATAGTAATGTGTTAACAGGTCTTCCTAATCCTGTAAATCCAACTGACGCTGTTAACCTTGGTTACTTAGATACACAGTTCTCGTCTGGTTTAACAATTATAGATCAAGCTAACACTTACGCAGACGGTGTTAACTTACTTGCAAGTCCAACTTTAGATCTAGGTCGTGGTCTTGAATTAATAGAACTCGATACAGCAAATAACGTATTGAAATTTGGTCTTGATGCTCCAATGGTTGGATCTGAAGGTATGTACGGTACTGATGGATTTACTCCTCGTATTCGTATTACTGAAGATGGTCGTATTGATTTTGCTACAGAAATTCCATTGGAATTACAAGCTAACGCGATTCCAAACTTTACAGAAACATCTCGTGATATTATCGGTCTTATGTTTACAGATGGTACACATGAAGGTGTATCAGTAGTTAACGATGACCCTAACGATGTTATACATATCTATGCTAACGACTTTAATATTGTGTTGGATGGAGATCTTAGTGGTCAATCTACTGTTTCAAGATTAACTAATACTACAGTTACTGCAAATATTACAGCAGATTATATCTCACATGTAACAAGTGACGGCGCAAATACTGGTATCATTGTTACTCATACTGCCGGACCAAGTTCTAACTCTGCTATTGAACTTGATTATACAGAACTTAATACAAGATACATTACAACATCTGGTGGTACATCTACAGAAGATATTATTGCACCAAGATTTGTAGATGAGAATGATAATCAATTTTATGTAGATCCTAATGGAATTTCTAGACTTAATAAAGTTGAATTCGGATATGGTTCAACATTCGCTGAAATTAAAATGCGAGATGGGCCAGGTAGTTTCTCACATTTTTATGCAAGCCAAGGTAAAATTGGTTTCCTTAATAATACTTTTAATTACGCTTCATATTCAGATAAAGCAACTGGTGACTGGGTAGTTGCTAAAGACGTTAGAGCAGAGAAGTTTGTTGACGTTGATTCTACTTCATACTTCTTACATCCAGGCGGTACAGACTCGCTCCTTAAAGCGTTACAAGTTGAAGACAATCTTGTTGCTGGTAACATATCAGTAATAAGTAGTACTATTTCTACGGCTGCTGGGGATATTATTTTAGATCCTACTGGCAATCTAGATGTAAATAATAATCTTATTACGAATGTGGCCGATCCTGTAAGTTTACAAGATGCTGCTACTAAATCATATGTTGATAGTGTTGCACAAGGTTTAAGAATTATCCCAGCTGCATTGGCGGCTACTGTTGCAGATCTAGTAGCAACTTATAGTTTAGGAACTCTTACCGATGCTGCTGGTGCTACAAGCGCGTTTACTCTTGATGGTGTTACAGACTGGAACATCGGTGATAAGGTACTTGTTAAAGATCAAACAACTGCATCAGAAAATGGTTCTTATGAACTTACAACTATTGGTGATGCTAATACTCCTTGGGTTCTTACTCGAGGTGAATATTTTAATGAAACATCTGAAATTCCAGGTGCTTTCCAATTTATAACCGATGGTACTGTAAATAACGGTACTGGTTGGGTTGCTCAGGTAGCTGATACTGAAACATTCGTATTAGATACCGACGCTGTTACATTTTATCAATTCTCTGGTGCGGGTACATACTCTGCTGGTGAAGCATTAACATTAACTGGAACTACATTCTCGGTTACTAATCCGAATATTAGCTTTGCTGCTGATAATGGTTCTAATGATGTTGTTACATTGGGTGAAACAATTACAATAGCAGGTGTAGATGGAGTTGATACTACTGTATCAGATAACAATATCTCAATCGCTGTTAATGAATTAGATGGTGGAACGTTTTAATTTTAATTAAAACAACTTAGTATTATTAAAGAGCTATATAGCTATTATAACAAAGGGACATAGATATGTCAACAATTAAATTACGCCGTAGTTCGGTTGCGGGAAATATTCCTACAGTAGCACAGTTAGCACTGGGTGAAGTAGCAATTAACACACAAGATGGTAAGTTATATTTTAAGAAATATGACGCTACATCAAACACAGAATCTATTGTTGATATATCCGCAGATCTTGATCCTTCTGCAATTCTTACTCTTATTAAAACCGTTGATGGTGCAACATCTGGGCTTGACTCAGACCTATTAGATGGTGAAGAAGGTAGCTTCTACCTAGACTATAATAACTTTACTAACGTACCTCCGGCCACCTTAGATTTTACGCTAGAAGGTAAAGTAACAGGCACAGCTTTTTCAAATACTGGTGTAATGACAGTTCAAACAGAACTTGCAAACACTGCAGTAACAGCCGGTTCATACGGTTCATCTTCTTTAATTCCTACATTTACTGTCGATGAAGATGGTCGATTAACTGCAGCTGCTGACGTATCTGTAGCCGGTGTCGACACAACTACTTGGACTCCTGCAAACACAACGTTTACTATCGGAACAGCCGATGGTTCATTCTATCATACGATTATAAATGAGTTCGACGCTCTAGAAGTAACAAACAATATAATTGTTGGCGGAAGAGTAGATGGCCGTGATATTGCGGTTGATGGTGCTAAATTAGATTTATTAGAAGATGGTTTAGATCTTACACTAACAGGTAAAGTTACAGGTACGGCTTCTTCGAATACTGGTGTAATGACACTTACTACTGAGTTAGCCAACACTGGTGTAACTGCTGGTAGTTATGGTTCAGCAACTGCTGTTCCAGTAATTACAGTTGATGAAGATGGTCGTTTAACGTCTGTTACAACATCCTCAGTATCTGGTGTTGAGGATTTCTCGTATACAACTGCTAATAATACAATTACTTTAGAAACTGGCGATGGTTCATTATTTCATGTTAAAACAGAAACAGAAGTAACACTTACTGGTAAAGTAACAGGTACAGGCTCAGCTACAGACGGTAATATTTCTTTTACTACAGAGCTGGCTAATACTGCTGTAACTGCAGGATCATATGGTTCATCTACTGCAATCCCAACGTTTACCGTTGACGAAGATGGTCGATTAACCGCGGCAGGAACAGCTGCAGTATCTGGTGTCGATGATTTTCAATGGTATTCTGCAAATAACACATTAGTTCTTAGTACAAGTACTACAAATTATAATGCTTTATTAAATGTATTTAGTGATATCACAACAGGCGATATTACAACTGCAGGAACTGTAGACGGTAGAGATCTTTCCGTTGATGGTGATAAACTAGATTTAATTGAAGCTAGTGCTACCGCAGATCAAACTGCTGCCGAAATATTAACTGCGATTAAAACTGTTGATGGTGACGGATCTGGACTTGATGCTGACTTATTAGATGGTTCGCATAAATCAGACATCTTAGCAACGGCTGCTTCGAATTCTGCAGCACAAATCGGTAATGGTTTAGTTCAAATATCAGGTTCTAACGGTTTAACCGGTTCTGGTAATTTCAACTTAAATGATTTTGCTAATACATCAATTACACTTAATCACGCAGACACATCATCAGTTGTAGATGTTTCTTTGGCGTCAGGTCGAGCAATTACTGGCTTAACTTTTGATACATTTGGCCATGTGCAAAGTACAGTAACTACACACTTCGATGATTTCTATTATACTGAAACAGAATTAGATGCTGGTCAATTAGATAACAGATATTACACCGAAACAGAATTAGATGCTGGCCAATTAGACAACAGATACTATACTGAAACAGAATTAGATGCTGGTCAATTAGATAATCGTTATTACACAGAAACAGAAGCTGATGCTAACTTTGTAGATGTTACTGGCGATACAATGTCTGGCAACTTAACAGTTAACGCAGATATTATCCAAACAGAATCAAGAACAAAATCATTTAAATTAACAACAGCTGCTACCACAGAAGTTGCTCTTCTTTCCTTTGCTCATGCTGATTTTGCAGCAAGCGAAGTACTAGTTACTGCAACCCAAGGTTCAAATCGTCATATGACAAAACTACTTGTTACTCATAATGGCACGACTGCTGTTGCTACAGAATATGGTGTTGTATATACAGGAACTGAATTGGCAACGTTTGATGTTGCTATATCAGGATCAAATTTAGAACTAAGGGTAACTCCAGGAAGTTCTGGATCAACCGTATTTAATACAATAGCAACTTTGCTAGACGATTAACTTTATATATAAATATAGTAAATCACACATGTTTAAAAGCCTAACTGGGGAGAGTGAACCGAATGGCCAACGATAAAAAATTTATAGTCAAGAATGGTCTGCAAACAGAAGAAAATGTTGTAATAGGATCTTCTACAGACACCGGAGCAGATAGACTCCAGGTCACGGGTTCATCAAAACTTACAGGTAAAGCTGAGATAACCCAAGCCGTACAAGCAACACCTTCCTTAAAAGTAGAAAACTCCGGCGGACCTTCTGCCGAAATTGCTGAATTTGCAGGAACATCTCAATCAATTAAAATCATCAATGATACATTTGGTGATTATCGTATTATTAATACCGGTCAGAATAATGGTTTAAAATTATACGATAATACAGTTGGTTTAGAAATACTCTACGACAATACAGTTGACATGTCGTTCAGCTCTCTTGGTATTGACTTTAAGAGAGAACCAACATATAACGGTAGCGTATTCTGGAATGCTGGTAATGACGGTGCAGGATCTGGTCTTGACGCTGACTTAATAGACGGACTTGATTCTCTATCTTTTGTTCGCTCAGATCAAAATGATACGATGGACGGTGATTATATTATCACTGGTAATCTTACAGTTCAAGGTACACGTACTGAAGTTCAGTCTGAAACAATCTTATTTGCTGATAATCTTCTTACACTTAATAGTAATTTTACAACCGGTGCTCCAACAGAGAATGCTGGCTGGGAAGTTCTTCGTGGTGATGAGAATGCATCTTCTTTACAGTGGGATGAAACAGCCGATTGGTTTAAACTTATTTCAGATGGTGTAGACTTAGGTCGCATTATTACAACTGCTGACGAAGGTTCAGGCAATAACTTTGACGCTGACACAGTAGATGGTTTAGAAGCTTCTCAATTCTTAAGATCTGATGCTGACGATGTAGCATCAGGTAATATTACAGTCGAAGGTAACTTAACAGTTGGCGACGGTAACGGAACAGCATTCTTATATATGGATGGTGCCGGAAACAACGGTACTCTTGCTTCTACAGTTGGCGAAATTGGTTTCTTAAACACATCATTTAATTACGCATTTAAAGTAGACGCCTCTGGTGATGTTCAAGTAACAGATGATATTTACGCACAAAAGTTTATTGATATTAATGATAATACCTATGAGGTTATTCCATCAGGTATATCAACACTTAATAATATTGATCTTGCAGGTGCTTTACGTCGTGATGGCGATGTAACTACTCTAATAGACTTCCCAGCAGATAGCCAAATTGGATTTGATATCGCGGGTAGTCAGCTTGGTTTAATGTCTGCCACATCTTTCCAATATGTTGGTGATATAATTGCTGATAGGTTAATTGATAGAAACGATAATACTTATTATGTAAATCCGGCTTCACTTTCAAAAATGCAAACTATCGGAATTGATAATGCTATTATTCATAATGACGATGTTGGAACGGCTGTTGCATTCGAACCCAGCACGATTAAGTTTGCCACTGCTAGCGCAGACAGACTTGTAGTATCAAATACTGCAGTAACATCATCGGTTGATCTTATTGCTCCTAGAATGCTAGATGCTGCTGATAATACTAAGTTTATCGATCCGGCAGGTTTATCTGAATTACATTCTGCTAACTTCTATAGTGGTGCAACTACTAACGATGTAAATATCGGTCGTAATGTTAACGAAAGATTCAATGTTAATGTTACTGATGGTCAAGGCTACATAAGATATTATCAAGATGAATCAGACGGAACAGATCATAGTGTAAACTTTGAAATTGTTTCATCTGGTATTGGCTTAAATAGATTTAACTTTAACAGACCAATTAATGCTGGTAGTAATACAATAACAGCAGCGTTCGGTGTATTTACATCTGGTGCATATGCTCCTATCTATTATGATTACGACGACGAAACATATTACGCAGATTTTAATAATACTGGTGTATCGATAAAAGCTGCTGGTCAAATGCTTACAGGTAACGGTACAGCCGCATTACCTTCTTTCTCGTTTACTTCCGATCCTAATACAGGTATGTATAGAGGTGCTGCTGATAGAATTGCTTTCTCAGCAGGCGGTAATAACGAATTAAATGTCTATACAACTTACGTTGAAGCGCCGGGTTCATTTAGAGCTCCAATCTTCTACGATTCAACAAACACTGCTTATTACTTACATCCAAATGGTGATTCACAATTAAACACCATTGATATTGATGATTTCATTAGACACCGTGGTGATACAAACACTTACTTTGGCTTTGGTGCTAATGATACATTCCGTGTATGGACCAATGCAGTTCAAAGATTAAATATTGATAACGACAGTGCAGACTTTAGTGTTGATGTTTATGCTCCAAGATTAATCGATAGTGGCAATAATACTTATCTCGTAGATCCTGCTGGATCCTCAGTAATGGGCAATATCGGTATTGATGATTACATTAAACATAATGGTAATAATACTGCTTACTTTGGTTTTAATACTAACAATGCTTTCGGTATCTGGGCTAATAACGTTAAACAAGTAAACATTGATGTTGACTCAGCTGATTTTACTCAGAATGTATATGCTCCAAGATTCTACACAGACGATTATCTTACACACACCGGTGACACAAACACTTATGTTGGTTTTGATGCTGCTGATCAGTTTGGTGTATGGACTGCTGGTGGTAAACGTGCAAACTTTGCTAGTTCTCTTATTAGTCTTAATCAAAATACAAATATAACCGGCAGCATAACTGCTACAGGCCGTGGATATATCGGTAATAGTTTAACTCGTCCAGATAGTCTTGCAGACCTAAGTGACTCAGCACTTAAAGTTGGTGGATCTGATGTTCATCTACACATTGCTTCATTATCATCAGTTGGTAATTATTCAGTTGCAATGCAATCTGGTCGTGAGTCAGACAATGCTAATTTTGAACTTGCCTTAAACCCGAATGGTGGTTATGTAGGTGTTGGTCTTTTAAATCCAACCTCACCACTAAGTGTTAGACAAGAAGCCACAATGGGTAATAACCCGTTTGCTGCTACTAACAGACTTATGGACTTCGGCGATACTAGTACAGACTTTAGATTTGCTGGTGATGCATCAGGTAATGCATACTTAGTTACTGATAACAATTTTGTTGTATACGACGAGAGCGCAAGCGGTAAGTTTGCTGTACTCTCATCAGGCGACGTAATTGTTAATAACGATTCTACAACATACGCAGTTTCAGATGCTACTCCTGCTATAGGTACAATAGAAAATAACAAATTACATGTATCTGGTTCAGTATCACTTGCTGGTGACAACGATGCAATCGTACTTGGTAATGGAACTTCAAGTTATTTTAAAAATAACGATCTTGGCTTTGGTCAAGGTGGCGGTTTCTATATGGATGATACTGCTACTATAAAAGTACGTAATAACAAAGCTATCTATACAACTGGTAATATTACAGGCGCTCGTTTCTACGACGGTTCAGATGCTAATTATTACTTAGATCCAGCCGGTGATTCTCAATTAAACACCATTGATATTGATGATTATATTCGTCATCGTGGTGATACAAATACATATATCGGATTTAGTGCTAATGATACAGTTAAAATCTTTACCGGTGGCGCACAACGTGTAAACATCGATAACGATTCTGCTAACTTTGCACAAAATGTTTATGCACCAGCTTATTACGATTCTAATACACCTACTTACTACGGTGACTTTGCTGGCACGTCAGTAATGAATGATATTAACATTGATGATTGGATTAGACATAACGGTAATGTAGATGCTTACTTTGGCTTTGCAGGTAACAATAACTTTAAACTATTTACAAATGGCACAGAACGTTTTAATGTAGATGCTAACTCAGCAGACTTTAGTGTTAATGTTTACGCACCACGTTATTACGACAGCAACGATAGTTTCTATTATACAGATCCTGCTAGCACATCACGAATGAATGGAATTACTTTTGGTGCTCCAGGTACTAACGGAGTAAAAGGTCGTTACTTATCTATCGAAGGTAATGCCGATTCTAGTGGTGAAGGTTCAGCTCGCATATTCTTCGCAGAACATAATTCAACAACTGCTGCAATGGATCGATATGGTATGTCACTTGCATATCAAGGTGGATCCACTCAAGTAACTAGTGCTAGTGGTCAGCCAGTAACTCTAAACGGTTTATCAAATGGTACTTGGGGACTAATTGGACATGATAACAGTGTCAACGGCAATTGGGCAATGCGTGGTCCTAGAAGTGGTGGATATGTAGAAGCTCGTGGTGACTTTAGAGCACCAAGATTCTATGATTCAAATAACACTGCTTACTACGGTGATTTTGCTTCAACATCTATAATGAATGTTGTAAGAGCTAATCAATACCAAATGGATGTATCTGGAAGATATATTGATTCACCATCTGGTAACTACGGCACAATTAAAGTTGAAGGTGATACTGGTGGTTGGGCAGGTTATGCAATCAGAGATGATTGGGTCTTCATGTCTAACGGCGCTACTAATATGGGTCTTTACAACGATACCCGTAATGAATGGTCGCTTTACGCACAAGATAATAACTTTACAAGATTATATTCAAACGGTGTACATCAGATTGGTGCAGAGAATGGATATGGTTATGCTCCAGTAAGCATGCGTTCTAAGATTTTCTATGATTCAGATAATACTAATTTCTATGCTGAGATGGCTGGACAATCTAGATTAAAATCTGTTAAAGCCGGCAATGGACCTATTAATAATAATTCAACATATCCTTTAGAAGTCTATTCTGCTCAAAGATATTTAACTGGCCTAAGAAACAGTGGTGCTGGTGCTAACTACCCTTGGTTGGTACATGATAATTATAACTTTAACCAAACTGGTTCTAAAGACGCATTCATTATACACTTCAATGGATTAGGCGATAAGTTAAACTTAGACGAAGCTGGTAATATGCTTATTACTGGTGAGATGGCTGCATCAAACTATAACCTGAATGCTGGTAACGAAAACATATCGTTAAACCCCGCATACGGTGTTGGTAAAACAGAACTTAAATTATTCGATGGTGCTAAGTACTGGGAAAAGAGAGCAATCCAAGCGTTGCAAGGTAACGAAATTGCTCCTACCGGTACTACAGGAGAATATGTTAAATCTACTGATTCTCCAGCTCCATCATCATACGTATTAAGAACTGCAGCTTATCGTAACTTCTATTCAGATATGATTGAAGTAGAACCTGGCGAAGAAGTTTACGGTGAAATGTATGTTAAAAGAATTTCAGGATCTGGTGGATTATTCTATTACGGTATTGAAAGATTTGATAAAGACAAGAAACCAATCGCTGGTAATACTGGTACAACATATTTTGTTGGTGGCGGTAATAACGTAACAAGTACTTCTTGGCAGAAATTCTCAGGTTACAGTACTATACCAACAACACATACTGCTTATAGCGGTTCAGACGGGCAAGCATGTAGATATGTAAGAATGCGTGTTCTAATGAACTACAGCACAGGTGGAGCTCTTCGTGAGTTTACTCCACCTATCTTAATGCGAACAAAAGTTCCTTCAAGAATACGTACAGATGAAGCAGTTTTCTCACCAATCTATTATGATTCAAATGACGCAAACTACTATTTAGATCCAGCTTCAACATCTAAATTAAATGTAGTTGATGCAAGCAACTTCCGTGATCGCGATAATACTGCATACTTTATGAACCCAGCTTCTGGTGGTAAAGTTGTTGGTACTTGGGATTGGACTAACGGTTCTATTACGAATCTAAATAACCTAACGTTTAATGATCCAGGCGCAAGCGAAGGTATTAAATGGAATAATGGCAACTCGTGGCAGATTTATGAATCACCAGATAACCAAACAAATGCAGGTGGTAATTTACAATTTACTTCCGGCACTGGTGCTGGTACAAGAAGATTAACACTTAACACATCAGGCGATGCTATTGCTGGTCGTTATATGGATGCTACAAGATTCCGTGATAAAGATAATGTTGCTTATTACTTAGACCCAGCGTCAACATCTATACTTAACGAAGTACGTGTTAATGATTACTTTAGACACAACGGCGATACTGATACTTACCTAAGATTCCCAGCCGCTGATGACATGCAGCTTGTTGCTGGTGGTCGTCAAATGATTAGAATGTCTGAAGGTACAAACCCTGATAGATTAAGATTTGTAACTGATACTAACTGGACAGATTCTTCTGGTAACTGGGCGATGTCTGGTAACATTACAGTTTCTGGTATCAGTTATGCTAACGCAAGTTCCAGATCTCCTATCTTCTACGATTCAAATGATACTACTTACTACGGTAACTTCGCTTCTACATCTAGAATGAACGTTATTAATGCTAATACGTACAGCCTTAATGATGGTTGGGATATTTACGACGACGATAGTAACACTTTAAGTATTCGTTCTAACAACTCTGATAATGGCGAAATTATTTTCCGTGATAGTAACAGTACAGCATGTGGTAGAATTTACTTTGATGATGATTCTCATTGGGGTTTCAGAACTGGTATTGAAAATGAATGGTCAATCTATATGGAGCGTAATGCTCGTACCATTCTTTATTATAACGGTGGTCAACAAGCTCGTACTCAAAATGGTTACTTCGAAGCAAATAACCAAATGCGTGCTCCAATCTACTATGACTCAAATGATACTGGATTCTATGCAAATCCAAATGGAACTTCAAGATTCCGTGATTTAACAACACTTGGTGTAATTAACACACCAGGTGTTACTGGTTATTCCGGTTCATTAACATCAAGAGATAACAGAAGCATTGAACCAAATGATGATACGTCTGGACAGTTAAAGTTCGGTTTCACATCTTGGAACAATAACAACTCATCACCATACGCTGATTACTTGCACCTTAGATCTTACACAGATGCTTCTGGTGGATCAGATAACCTTCTTATGTTCAAGAAAACTGGTGGACGTGGAATGCGTCTATATCAACAGTCTTGGAACTCTGGTACTGCGTATTCAGCATATTCTGATCTTGCAATATACAACGCTAATCCAGGCGGTGGAGCTAATTCTTCTTTCTACGCGAGTATCTTTTATGATTCTGACGATACTACATATAGATTAGATCCAAATAGTAACTCTAGAATCAAGCATCTTAAAGTTGCTGCAGTTGATGCTAATGCAAGATATGACTATGCTGCTCTTGAAGTTAGAGAACTTAATTATGCGGGGACTGGTGCAGCTAATGAGCAAACAGCACCAAGAATTGGTTTCCACTGGGGTGGACGAGTTGCATCGCAGATTATGCTTCAAACAAATGGTGAGATCCAGATTAGAAACAATCCTGGTACTGGCTATGAAAGTATGCGAGCACAGATTGGTTACTTCCAAGGTGATGTAAGAGCTCCTCGTTATTACGATTCAAATAGCACTACTTATTATGGTGACTTTGCATCTACCTCTATAATGAATTCACTTGACATTAGAGGTGAAGTATATAACGATGGTTGGTTCCGTAACGATACAAGCAGTCGTGGTCTATATAACACTGCTACTGCAATGCATTGGTACTCAACTGCAAATAATGCTTGGAGAGCTTATTCAACTTCAAATACTTCTAGAATTGATATGCACACTTCTGGTAATAACAGACGTGGCGCATTCTATGCAAATAATAGTAATGAAGTAGGTATTCTATCGCAAGATGATGGTTGGGCGTTACAAACTACTAACTCTAAAGTAGATTCACACCATAACTTCTACGCGCCTGTCATGTATGATAGAAATAACTCTGGTTACTATATAAATCCTAACGGTACTTCTAACTTATATACTGTTAACATTAACGCTGAATCTAAAATGGCTACTCAAAAAGCTTGGGTTGCAACTAATTACGGTCACGGTGTTTACGGTGTTTATAGTGCATCTCGTTACCAGCACGTTTGGTCAATGGGTACTTCTTATAACTTACCTGCAAATGGTTCAGATACTTCTGGTGCAGCTGGTAACTTATATGGTTTAGCTTGGTCTTATAATCCAGGTTATGGTGGCGCAAGCAATAACATTCAGTCTAAAACTGGATTAAACCACCAGCTTCTATTAATGCAAAACGGTAGTACTACGTTTGCTGCTGGTTCTGGAATGTGGACAAACGGTATTAGCACATCTACAAATAGCCACCGTGCTCCAATCTTTTACGATACTAATAACACTGGTTATTACTTCGACGGTGCATCGATTAACTCAACACGATTTGAAGGTGTAAGTTCTCGTACTAAAGCGCATATGGCACTATCAGGTCAGACTAGATCGTCTGCTGAATACTATATGGCAAGACCACGTATTACTAGTGATACTAACTATTGGACTGGTGCAATGGGTTGGGGAACTCAGGACATGACCGGCTCGGTTGCTAACTGGGGTTCTGGTTTCATCGATTCGTGGTCTAATCCAGCCAACCAACCATCGGGTACGTCTCACTGGGTTGGTGTTCAATCATATCACTATTCAAATGGCTCAAGCCGTTACGGTTGGCAGATGGTTGGTGGACCAATTGAGAACTTACGATTCCGTTCTACTTGGGGTGGATTCAGAGCTTGGAGAACAATTCCAGTACTAGGTGTTAACAACGGTAACGGTGCTGCAATATACGCTAGTAGCTTTATTGATTCTAATAACACTGGTTTCTATTGTGATCCATCATCAGGTACTAACCTTAATGGTGATTTACGCGCTACTGAGATTTATGCTCGTAATTGGTTCCGTAATGATAATGCTCGAGAAGGTATGTACAACACAGCAACTGGTTCGCATTCGTATTCATACCAAGGTCAGTATTGGGCTATCACTGGTAACAATAACGGTTCATCTATGTCTCTACAACTTAGAGCAGCGTATAACGGTACAATGTGTCGTTGGATGTATGGTGACAGAACTTGGTCTGGTGATCTTAACGCTGCTGGTCAATGGCAGTTCCAAACACGTCACCAAGATGGTTACTCACCATCTCTAAGATTCATTGAATCTGGTAACGAATCTTGGACTGGTAACATTGGTAACGATGCTGGTAAAATTGAATATCACTCAAACCGTTTCTATATCGAAGCAGGTGGTAACTCAAACCGTATTTGTCAGTTCAGAAGAAATGGTTCAGATAGATCTTATGTTGATAACAACGGTCTATATGTCGGTACAGCAACGTCAGCAAGATGGGCGGATTTGGCGGAAAGATATACTGCTGATGCAATCTATGAGAATGCAACTGTTCTCGGTGTTAACCTTGACGGTGATTCTGAAGCTACTTTATGGCAGCCAGGAATGCCTTTATTAGGTGTTATCTCTACTAACCCAGCTGTTCAAATGAACGATATGGGTATTGAGCCAGGAAGTACTTCTACGAAAGCTAAAATGAACCCATTTATTGCTCTTAAAGGACGTATTCCATGTCTAGTAAGTCAACCGGTTAAGAAAGGCCAATGGGTTATCCCAGATGTCGACGGAAAAGCTAAAGGTGTGGACTACGGTACAAGTGGTATAAATAGTTATGAGATTATAGGAATTGCGCTTAGCGATTCTGAAAATGGAGAAGTAGAGGTGAAAGTATAATATGGCAACATATGCATCATTAAATTCAAGTACACAATCATATTGTGGTAGACAGCTCCGTACTTTTGATAAAACAGTTGGCTACTATATCAACAGTTATGTTCGTGGTACGGGGGTTGCAAGTTACTCACGTGGCCAGTGGCATTATACGCGATATGAATATGTAAATGCTTCAAATAGTGTATACAGCAATTATCTAGATAGTAGTCTTTACACGGGCCAGCTTATTAGATCTAGTGATGTACAGAATTCTATCTCAAGTATTGTTAGAAGAACAGTAGACTTGATAGAAGGTAGAATTTCAAACAGAACTATCAACGCTTATTACTGTCACGCTAGTTGTCACTCATCATGTCACTCATCAAGAGGTAGACGCTAATGGTTATGACAAGAGCAGATGTGAACTCGTGGGTTCAATCTTATGGCGGCGGACAACTCCGTACATTTGATAAGACTGTAGGAATTTATGTAAACGCGTATGTACGAGCTGACGCCGGACAAACCAGTTATTCTAGAGGACAATGGTATTATCACAGGTTTGAATATGTTAATGCGAATAACAATACATATAATAACTATGTAGATGGCACAATTAATACAGGTAATGTTATGTATCCAATTGATATTGTAGATACATTAGAAGATTTAACAAGAAGAACAGTAGACGTGATAGAAGGTAGGTTGTCAAACAGAACAATCAATGCTTATTACTGTCACGCCAGCTGCCATAGTAGCTGCCATTCATCGAGAGGACGACGCTAATGTCAATGCAAAAATCATACTGTAAACAAATGCGGTATTCAGGCCCAGAAAGTTTATCGCCAGGTGATGCAACTAAATTTGATGTGTTAATTCAAATGGAAGTATTATCAGGATGTGAACAAGCTTGTCTAGGTTGTTTCGTTGATAAGAATATTGATCCTGCTATGAATCAACAAATTATTGATAGAGCAAAAGAATTAACAGATGGTGTTTTAAGAACAGGTCTTAATCTTAGAGAATTTGTTATTGGGCCAACTGACTTCTTTACTGCTAAAAATACCGAATCGGTTTTAAACAACAAAACTGTACAAGAAATTATGCGCGAACATACTAATGCGCGTATTGCTGCACCTGCAAAATTCGATGTAGCAACAATGGAAAGAGTACAAGAGATATTTAATATCCTTGATGACGAAGATAAATTCCGTCGTGAAATGATTATTGAATTTATTATGCCAATTGGTAGAGTAGATCAGATGTTAAACGACATTCTTTATTACGAAGAAGTAATGAGAAAAGTAAAGTTCTTTAAAGAGAACACACCAAAACAAATGGATTGGTCTTGGACATTACAAGCATCTAATGTTGTTGGTAAATCAATAGATAAAGAAACATATAATAAAATTATTAAACGCTCAGTACAGGATTATGAAACTATTGTTGAAATGAATCCTGCATTCTCAAGAGCACACAATGAATTAGTTCAGCGTAAAAACCTATTTGGTTGGAACGAATTCTTGGGAAGAGTAATTGACGAAGGCAATGCTAACGAAACAGTAATGTCGATGGCTCACCTATATTGTAATTCTATTAACTTTGTTGGTATCACTATCGTTCCAGGCGAAAATGGTCCAACTACACACCTAAATGTTATGTTGCATGAGCAAGCATTCTTCTTAAAGAATAAGAATCTAGATGTTACTGGTTTAACATTCGAGGAAATCCTTGATAGAAAAAACCAACTTATTGCTAAAGGTATAAATAGGTCGAGTAAGGTAAAAGATTGTTCAACCTGCCAATACAAAATTGCTTGTGCAAGCAGACTGGTATTCGAAGCTCAAGAAACATTAAAAATTGATGGTTGTGTATTGAACAAAGATGTATTAAATCATTATAATCCATATGATTGGACCTGGAATGATGATGCAACTAAAAAATTAGGAGAAGCTTCATGATCGGGCAAAGTTTATATTATCTAAATAACAAAAAGTATATTACAAATACTCAAAATATTGAAACAATAGTAGGCGAATTAAATTCGTTTTACCATACACAAGAGCCAAGACCTATTGTAGTTGTGCATCCAAACCGAGAAGAAGGTGCTCAGCTTATTGAAGGCCAAATTATTCTATTAGCAGAAGCTGTAAGAACTGGCGTTACAGACTTAATATCTTTTGAATATTTTGATGATATTGCCAATTCAACTTATATACAAAACAGTGATAAAAGAATCATTGCTTTTTATGACGAAACAGATATGCTTAGTGTATATTGTCGTTATATCTCTGGCCTGTTGTTAGCTTCTGGATTTTATGCAGATGCTGACCCTGCTGTTGATATTGACGTAATTACTTGTAACTTTATTCAAGCTGTTATAGAAACTGATAGTATAATTACTTTAATGAGTGACTCCGAAGTTATGACAAACGCAGGCACAACATGTGCTGCCACATTAGCAAATGCTGAAACACCAAGATTTGATTTAGTATATCAAAATGGTAAGAACTTTAGTTACGATTTATTATTCTACTTAAATGATAACTACCCTTGCACAGGTGTATCAAATCTACTCGTAGAAAAATTCACAATTCATTCTTCTGTTATGGCTCAAGATGTTATGGAACACTTTACTTCACGTCGCCACTATTCAGCATATATCATGTCAGTAATTGATTATATGAATGCAAACGCTACTGAAGCAAATGGTTGGGCTACTAACAAAAAAGAGTTCTTCAGAGATGTATATGTTAATGCAGCAAATGCAGGTAACTATCAGTTAGCATTCTATAAACTTAAAGAGTTGTGGGATAAAGTTAAAGATAACGCAGCGTTTATTCAGGTGCATACAGATAAAGCGTCACAGCCGGATGGTTGGGAATACATGGATCTTTATACAGAGATCAATAACGTGTTTCCAATTGTTCAAAAGGTATTGGAAAGAAACTTTAGTAGTGAAACTATTACAGATGATTTAAGATTAATTAATACAGATGTACAGTTTTTCTCTAAGAGACAAAACAGAATTCCTTACCTTATCCACAAATATCCATTAATATAATTGAAGGTACTTATAATATGAGTGACAATGAAAAAAAAGCATATAAACTTCCACTTGCTCCGCAAGATCTTGTAGAGATTTACAAGCTTAAGGAAGCAGAAGATGATTACGTATTGTGGGTAAATTACCTAGAGTCTAAAGAAAAGCTTTCGGCTGAGCATATTGTTATTTACTTAGCCAATACTAATTTTAAAACAACATTTTCTCACGTCGATGAAGAGCTGATGTTAGCTTACATTAAATCAGACTTTATGATTGATGCTGGATTGTTAACAAGATTTGTTGTAATGTTATTAAAGTTAAGATTCGGACATGATATAAATCATCTGGAAGAAGAGCTTTTTAATATGTGGCCAAAAGAAGAGATGTTTAACTTTATTGATAAACATACTAAATTGGTAAACGAATTAGCAGATACAATTGCTCAAGTAATTCCTTTTGTACTATGTACATTCTATAATAATCTACCTGACGAAACAAAAATGTTAGAAGTAGAAGTAGCCGAGGCTGTGGAAGAAATAAAAGTAATTGACGTACCATCTAATATTGGTCCTAATATCGCTAAACTAATTATCGATGGCTGGGATGGATTTTTACTTGTATGCCACATGATAGGATTTAAACAAGAATACAATAAGCAAGTCTATAATGACAAGCCAGCGTTCTTTGGAAAAGATTTATTCTTTCTTTTCACACAATCTAATATTACTAATAACATTCTAAATATTATGCCTCCAGGATTTATTATTAGCCACGAGAAAATGGTAGAGAAAACTCCAGAGCAGATTGTAGAAGAGGTTGTAGCAGATAAGGCGGTAGATGAAGGCGATGATAGTCCATCTGAATAAAACTCATGCTGGCTATTACAACTATGAAGAAAATAAAAGTCCAATTAATAATGATTTCCTTAGAACAGAAATTAATTTAGACATACTTCATGGATGTAGTCAGATGTGTCCTGGCTGTTTTATTCCCCGTAAGAACCTTACAAATTCAGATCATTTAACTACACTCTATAATACACTGCTTGAAAGTAGTTATTATCCGGATGAAATTGTCGTGGGTCCTACTGACATATTTGATGCAGAGAACTTTGACGAGATCATGGAACATCCTGCTATGAAAGACTTATATGGTATATCTGCCATTGGGTTTCTCACAACACTTAATCAACCTATTGAAGTAATAAAAGAAAAGCTCGAAAAGATCTGGAGCTTATACGAAGGTATTGATAGAACACCTGATATCGATTTTAAAATTGTTTTAGATATTAATCAATATATTAATAAAGATATTCGTATGATCGATTGGTACAAAAAGCTTGCACTGTTTGAAGAAGGTTCAGTTCAATTAAGAGTGAATTGGTATGAAGGAATCTTTGATAAAATATCTTATAACGATTTATGTCAAAAAGTATTCGATGACTTTAATGCACCGATTGTAATTACTCCGTCGTTCCTTACAGATAGAAATGTAAGAGGCAAGGTTGATAAGCATTTAAAAATGTTTAGAGAAGATCTATTAAATCAAAATATAGATTCTAAATGGCGTAACTTGTATACATTCTTTGATTCTAGTTTTAATGGATATGGTTGTCAGAACTATAGTTTTTATAATGGAAAGATATATGTTAATCCATTTTTATACGATGCTATTATACAAAGAACACCAGAGTTTGAATCAAAAATAGATGAACCTACACTACATGAAAATTTAGAGTACGCAAAAACTACTGACGATTGTAATACGTGTGAATTCTTAATGAGTTGTGCCGAGCGTAATGTTCATATGTATATGAGATCAAGAAAGATTAAAGGCTGTGTTGCTTTAAAGGAGTACATGCATCATGCCAATAATTAAGAACAATCTTTATTACGAACTGACGACAGAGACCCAAACGAAGCCCGTCAGCGCCGTTAAGATACAGTTGGATGTACTAGATGGATGTCACCACAAGTGTCCTGGATGCTTTGTTCACCGCCGCGGGAATGCATCTGATGTACATCAACTAGATTCAGCTAAGGAATTTATAAGAAACATTACAGACAAAGGAATACTCGTAGATGAAATGCTCATTGGTCCAACTGACTTTTTAGCATCAGAAAACTTCTATGAAGTAATGCCACACCTAGTTGATATTGTAAACGAAAACTCTCCTATCTTAGCATTCGTATCTACATTAATTGATGGTGATATTCCAAGGTTTTGTGAATTCTTAAAAGATAATATTAATCTAGATACAGAAATTGAGATCGGTATTGCAACCAATCCTCATAAGTTTATGTCAATAGATTATATGGCAGACATGCAAAACAAGTTAAGATATTTAGATGAACATATAAAGCATGAAATAACATATACGTTTGTTGTAAATATTAAAGATTATGGATTAGATTATGCTGCCTTACACGAGCATGCTGTAAAAACATTCGATACTATATTAGATTTTATTCCATCTGTTTCAAGATCTCACAGAGCAAATATTATATTAGAAACATTAGATAAGTTTAATGACTACTTTAATGTATTGACTAGAGATTCAACGTTGAATAATATAATGGTGGATCATTCTCATGCAGGAATGAATTACACTGTTTTAAATTACAAAAGAGGCGAGTGGTATTTAAGCCCGTTTATGTATGAAAATATGGCTATCTATCATGATATGTTTAAAGTTCAAACGTTTGAAGATGCTGTAACTATTACTGAATCGCAAATAGATAGAGCAAAGAATACTGAATGTGAAAGCTGTCCTATGTTTTTCTCGTGCTATAATCGTAAAATTATTTTGTTAAGAGATTATCTTGGTGTTGATAGATGTATTGCACCCAAAGAAAACATGATAAATAATATACATAACTATAACGCTCCTGCCCAAGAGATGTATGACTGGGATGGGTATTCTGTAGACGCTGATAAGAAAGGTTATAGGAAAAAGTTTCTTGTAACAGAAGACGGCGACGAAAGATTAGATAGGATAAAAGATATTTCTTATGTTAAATGATGAATGGAAAAGCATTGTAATTGATGGCAAAAAGCTCGAAGAGTTTAGTGCTATTTCTTCGATGGGTACTTACAAGATACAAGTTAATTTAGAAATACTTGAAGGTTGTTCTTATATGTGTCCTGGATGTTTTGTTAAACGTAGAGGCAATTGGAATCCAAAATCAATTAATCTATTTCATTCACTTGCATATGAATTAAAAGATAGAACCGATATCGTATTAGATGATATTGTAATCGGACCAACTGATTTCTATGGTGCTGAGAATCTAGAAGAAATTATTAATAACCCAAGACTTGCAGATGCAATTTTAATGATGCCTGAAGATAATAGAAATGTTCAGCATAACTGTTCTATCCTTGGTTCATTATCAGAAGAAGATATTGATAGCAAGATTAAAGCTATTGAGAACTCACCACTAGGTAAAGCAGTAGAAGCTTGGGATGTTCAGATCGCTTTAGATTTAAATAGATTAATGACTGACATAATCTATATGGAAGCACTCGACAGACGAATAGAAACATTTAAAAATAGTTCTTTAAACTTTGAAATTAGTATGGCTACTAATATTGTTCAAGGTGTTGAAGAAATTCTATTTGCAGCGATTGACTTTGTAAGAACCAAATACCAAACAGTAATCGAAGTATTACCGTCAGTTGTACGTTCATTTAATCATAGTGCAAAGCATGGTGATAAGTTATTTGAATGGAATGATATGCTTACTCGTTTGTCGGTAGATCAAAATAGATTTAAAAACAAATTTCATTTCCTACAAGGAGATGTTTCTCACAAGGCTTTCCATTATTCTGTAGTAAGTTTATATCAAGGTGATATGTATATGTCGCCATTCATATATGAGAACGCACAAATACACATAGATGATTTTAAAGTACCAGTTAATGGTTCACTTGTTGATTCTATTTTAAACAAAAAGAACGAGGTTGTCAATAGCCAAATAGAAAATAGTTCTGATAAAGAATGTGGTTCTTGTAAGTATTTAAATATATGTGCAAACAGAATGGTTCCTATGATAATGGATACCGTGTTTGATGGAAGAAAAGAATGCATCTTAAACAAAGATGTAATCAGTTTATATGATGATGAGGTTTATAGTGGGAATAGTTACTAACAACAAAGCTGCTGCCCAAGCCGATAAAGATTTTAACTTATCGTTTAATGAAGGGCACGAAATTAAAGTTCAATTTAATTGTGAAGTACTTGCAGGCTGCGAATTCCGCTGTCCCGGTTGCTTTGTAAATAAAAAAGGAACTAACATTGGTAGCTTTGAAAGATTGCATAATGCTATAGATCTATTTAATACTAATGGCTACCGTGTGTCAACCATTAATATTGGTCCAACTGATTTATTCGGCAATAACAATATCCTTGATCTATTAAAGGATGAAGTATTCAGAGAATGTTTAAGTAAAGTAACTACTATTCAATTCGTAACTACATTAAATCATATAAGCTATGAGGTAATTGATTTATTAAATAGTATTCCAAAAGCGCCTGGCTTTATGTATGATTGTAATATTGCTTTAGTACCACCTGTTAACTGGACAGCCATAGAAGATAAATTAGATTTATTAAACTACTTTAAAGACGATCTAAATTATTATATGGTTCACAATATGGGTAACAACGATCTTTATAATGATATGGTTGTAGATATGGCAAAGGTTGCTGATGAACGCTTTGATACTATATTACAATTAAATCCTTCATTCTTTCGTGCACCAAAATCATCTTTACAAAAACATTTAATTAATAAATGGAAATCATATGATTTTAGTGATGACTTATATCCTAAAACTATTGTTGATAAAGCACAAGGTGGTTCATTAGAATTAAACTATACATATTGTAATGAGAGATTCTTTTGGACTCCGTTTATATATGATACAGCTTTAATTGGTACAGAAGAATTTGAAGTCAAAGATGAGAACGACATTGAATCTTGGACTGGTACAAAAGAAAATCAATTCATGAAACAACTTACTTATTCAGCACAAACAGATAACTGTTCAGGTTGTCCTAATATGATGACGTGTATTGATAAAGGCGTGCTCTCTTATATGGAACATCATTCAATCCTTGAGTGCGTGTTTCCCGGTGTAATATCTGCCAATAAAGGTTGACGGAAATACTGATTGTATATCACTAAAACCTTTACGATCTGTTTTATGCATCTTAACTTCAAACTTCCTATCATGCATTGGATATAAAGACATAATAGGTGTCCCATATTTTAACGTGACAGTGTAATCTTCATCTTTAATAGGGAACACAAGGAATGCATTTAATGTGTGCTGAAGATTAAAATTTGAAATTCCAGGTGATATTAATATACCATGCTTACGTAAGTCTTCGTTATAATGACATTCTGTTATCATATATTCGCCTGGAAAGTTTGCTTTGACTGCCCAAGGACCGTGCAATTTAAATACTGTTCTGCCCGGATATAATGTATCACCATATTGCTCGGAATGATGCATAGCACCATCTATTATTCCTGCATTATGGATCGGCTCAATAGCTTCAACATCACCATTTGCTTTTACTTTAAAAATAACATCTGACCATAACTTTAATGTGATTGGCTTGCGCATGTAATCTACGACACCAGGACAAGTCTTAATCGTAGGTGTTGGTACAGTTACACCAACTCTAGATCTAAATTGGTCATAAGAATTCTTAATAGACTTCCACCATCCCGGCGGTTTAGTTCCTTGTTTTATAGGTTGCATTTCAATAAGAGTATCATGCGTTGTATAAAAATCAAGTCTATTTTTTCGTTTCATCATAATTAAATCCTGTTATCAAATTTTGTGGTGTCTTGTCCATATAATTGAACCACAATCTCATAATACAATCTGGTAAGTCACGTTCACGTGTTTTCCAGTCCCACTGCGTGTAACATCTAAAGCCACACTTATCCCACCACTTACAAGATAAACAACCGTTCTCATCCATATAAGCTTGCATCATTGAAGCATTATCTTTTCGATGTAACGGTGTATTGAAATCTTCGGGTGTATATCTATCCCAACGACAATTAGATGTGCTATTGTCTGGAAATATAGTAACCTTATTCAGAGCTAAGCAATGCATATGGTTCTTATCGTTATTTATCAGATCCTTAATAGGATTGATGTCTGGATAATTGTGATAAACAAACTTTAAAAACTCGAGATATAAACTATCACTTGGTATTAAATGACTAAAACCTTTATCTGGAATATAATCATCAAAGTAAAAGTTATCAAACTTTTCATATAGATAATGAAAATACTCATCATCGTCTGCCATAAATCTTTCAACAGAAGGAACAGTTGCAACCATATTAATTGATGTAATATAATCAGCAAAGTATTCTATGTTCTTAGCATATGGTCCTTTAGTAGGTCTACCATCGAAATCATATGAGCAAATAATATATGATGGAATATCAATAGCATTTAAATCATCGAGAAGTTTCTGTACTCTATCACGTTTAACAAATTGAAACGATGTTACCCAAACTACTTTAATATTTTGTTTATGCTCATCATAGATCTTTTTAATCTCTACCATAAAATCATAGTAAACATCGTAAGCCCATTCTGATATTCTATCTTGAAATAACTCTCCACCTAGCATATTAATCTGAATAACGTCTGCACGGTTTTTCATCTTAATAACGTGTTCTTCAACCAGTGGGATCTTAGAGAATATTTCTGCTCGAGATAAACCAACATGCGACTTCTTATCGTGGTGACAGAAAGAGCAATTGAGATGACAATTTTCAAATAACGTCATCTCAATTTCAGCAATGTCTGGTCGCTTAGTCTCAAGTAATATCTTAGTCATAGCATCAGCGGCAGGATTAGCAGCTTCTGCCAACCCATTATTCTGCTGCCTATCAGTAGATATCATCCTAGTTGGTATCAACGAGCCGTTTGGAAACTTAGGTACCAAAGAACATTTCCTCTCGATAATACTCGTAAATATCCGGTACCATACCAAGGTCTTCGTTAAAGTCTAACTCTTTTAGAATAGCGTCATAAACGTTTTCATCTTCAGAGTAAGGTACAAAGTATGGATCGTTCCCAAACAATAGATCAGGATCGTTTAATACCTCATAAAAATCTTCGCCAAAGTCTTGCTCTAACCATTTAGCATAGCATATACCTACTACATATGATTTTGCTGGATAAATCCATTCATCGACATACTGAGCAAAATGCATTAGTACATCATCAACAATATCATCCGAATGAACAATCTCTTCGTCGTTTAGATCGTCTTTATATTTTTTATTTGCGTGGTGAAACGCGGCTTGTCTAGCTTTCCAATCCTTCATCATACCAGTCTAATAACCCCTTATATCCATTACAACCATTATTTAAATTCTCCACGTATTTATAGTGCTCTGTTAAACAGCCACCGAAATATTTGCAGTTCTTACAAATATCCGAAACACCGGCCGTTTTTTCTCTCTTAGTCCACTCCTTATACTTATCAAAAGAAGTAAGCTCTGTAAAATGCTCGTTACCTAATAGATCAAAATCTAGTACGCCAAAGTTACCGCTTGGTGTTATATAAACATGATCATCAGAAAATGCATTGTATTTTCCGTCTAAACAATCTTCTATCTTATCTTGATTTAAAAATTGCCATTTCTTTTCTTGTGGATTATCAATCCATTCTTTAATAAAGTTTTCAAACTCTAAGTCTGTAACTCTTTGATTCCTATGAGTAGTAGAACTAAAAGGTTTAATCTCAACACATTTTAAATTACTTAATGCGTTAAACGTAGAAATCATGAAGTCGACATTTGTATTTATAACCTTTTCCGAAGCTAATGTCAACACCGAAAATGGTCTTGTAAGCATCATCATATTAGTTAAAACTATTTGTTGTTTCTCTCGTGCATCAAAATCATATGACACAGATAATTCGATGTCGTCTCTAAGGAATACATCACGAACAGCAGATAGATTTGTAATAATAGAAATTGTTGTGTCGTATGTGGAATGTATTCTATCTATCAGTTCATTTAAATAATCATCTTGTAATAAACCAATCTCACCCCCATACAAATCAACGTGAGATATAGGAATATCAATCTCAGCTAACCTATCCATAATAACATCAATCTTTGTAGTTGTTCTATCACGTAACTGTTCTTTACTTAAATAACAGAAGTCGCAGTTAAAATTACAAAAGTATGTAGGATTAATCGATACAGAGAACATCTATTCCCTCATTAACATATGGTGTTACGGAATCTGCACTCATTCCATTAGATTCTAAAATACGAGGTGCAAGACCTTTCATTCGTTTACAATGTTCTTCTACAGTTCCTTCTCGTTTCATATCACGTACTGTTTTTCTACAACCATTACATATTTCAAACATAGGACAAGTATAGCAAGCCATCTTCATTGTTTGTATAGTTGGATCAGAACTTACAGGTCTAAAGAAGTCACCCGCCATTTCTTTTTCAAAGTCAATAGGATAATCCATATCATCACCAAAAGCACCACAACTATAGTAGTCGCCTCCTGGATTAAGTGCACGAATACCATCATCACAATTTCTATTCTGTGGACATGTTGTAGCACCACCTTGTAATCTTTTCATCATTTGAGTAGTGTTCCATTCCCACTCAGCCAAACCCATTTCCCAGATCTTTACATATACTTCATATATTTTACTGAGTTGTAATGTAGTACCTTGAACACCAGATGCCATTGCATAATTTAATTTACAGTTAACACCCATCTTCTTTGCAAGTAATACATTATCAATTGCAGTATCAAGGTTTTCTTCTAGAATAACAGAAATAAAATCAGGTCTATAACCACATAGTTCTAACATCTTATCTGATACAAGCCAAAAATCTTTTTCAGAGAAGTTAGTAAAGTCACCTTTTAATCTACCACCACCATATTGAAATGATGTTGTAACACCAAGTCTATCATGATTAAATAGATCTATCCACTTCTCTGGTTTAACAAGGAATGGCCAAAGGTTACTTGTAAAGCTAATACTCGCGGGATAATTGTGTTCATCCATATGTGCAATAAGATCCCAGTAATATTGTGGAGATAACATTAAAGGATCACCACCATTTACAATGATCGTATTTGTATCTGGAAATCTTTTTAAGAAATCATAGATATAATTTAAATCTAATAGACCGGCTTTATCCGGATCAATAGACGTGCTTGAGCAGAACGTGCATTTAAAATTACACGCCTCGGTTGGCTTAATTATCAAATCCATTACATCACCATTTTAACAGGTATATTATTGCTTGTGCTTTCAATTTCATATTGATCAGATTCTAACCAACCCTTTTCCATTGCCAACGTCATCATTAATTGTTTAGGTGCTGGGCATACATCATCTATCCATTCTAACTGGTGGCAATCGGAATTACAATACAGAAACACTGGACATTTGTAACAACGTGGATCTCTATCATGCAATTCACACGAGATAATTTCTGCACGTTTTGGTGATGATCTTACTGTTTTTGCTGGCATATCAATAGTGCCATACCAATCAGTTGTTGCAGCATTAGGACAACCAGCAACAGTACCATCAGCGTTAATTGTATGTAACTTTTGTTCACAATCTCTACAGAATGTACCACTGAACATTTCACCGTGATCAAACTTATCGTAAATAGTATTTAAAAATCCGTTTGCAACAGGATGTCCTTGAGTGGTTTCATGCATTAACACCCACCAATCATTTAAATCTCGATTGTGCGGGAATATATCTAAGTTAATTGTAGCATTACCGTTATGAGTTAATCTCTCATATGATATTTCAGCAATACCTAACGAATGCATGTAGTCAGCAATTTCCTTTGGCTGCATTTTTATTACATCAACAGATACAGATATAAAACATTTAATTTGAAAACCCTGTGAAGTTAATGCTTTAACATTGTTTTCCCATAATGTTCTTTGCTTTTCATTCGCAAATCGTATATTAGGATCCCACGATGTACCTATAAATCCACCATCTAACAGTTTAAAGAATTCTATATGTTCTGGTTTAAGTTTAAAAACAAGGTTTGATGTAATACCGTGTGTGCAGCGATCACCCCACTGATTCTTTGTAATATTATAGAATTCCATAATATCTTTCATAGGGGCAAGCATAGGTTCGCCACCGTGATATTCAAAATGAATCTGGTTATCAGCCGTATCTAATTCGTTACACCAGTTTGCTGTCTTAAACGCATCAAAATATATCTTACGTCCTTTAGATCCGGAAGTAAAACAATGTGAGCAATTTAGATTACAAGTTTCAGTGGTTTTAACGTATACGAGTAAGTGTTTCTGTGTCGCTAATGCCATATGAGATCATCAATGCCTTTTCATAGTTAAGTGCCCTGTGAGCAGTATTTGCAGGAATAAGAACTTTATCCTGCGGCTGTAATACAACTGTTTCGCCATCTATTTCTAGAGTCTTCTTACCATCTAAACACTCTATTAAAACATCTATAGGATCTGTGTGAGTATCGAATGATGGACCATTTGCAGCATTATAAAATGCATGCGCTGTTCTATCTGTATAACCGTACCACTGTTCTACTTGCTCTACTTTTATAGTGGCTTTATTTGCAATCAATACAGTCATCTCACCGAGATAAGCCATATATTCTGAGTGCTTGATGTAGTGTTGGTTTCCATTTACATCAATATGAGATACATCATGATTTTCAAAGCAGTCTGTTGTTAATAACCAGTTCTCAAAATTCTCAAATATCATATAAATGTTCCTAACTTCATCCTTTATATTATATATAATACCACACAACGTTGAAAATGTACACCTTTATTTTCGTTATAAATACATATACAAGTACATTATGGAAGGTTATATTATGGAATTTAAAGACTTATGGCCAACAGTGGTTGGCGAAGGAAACTTTGATAGCTTAGATCTGGTTAATTATATTCTTACAAATCTGGATATGAATAACCTGCAAGGTGAATTAAACGGATTTAATATTTTTGAAAACGATTCTAAAGAGTTAGCACAATTTAGAGAGCTTGCATATAAAGCTTTTGATAAATATTTGATGCACACTGTAGGTAAACAAATTTCAGACTGGAATGGTTATACTATGAAAGGCTGGATTACTGGCCACGGTGAAGATTATAATATGACTATTCATAATCATTCAGGTGCGCATTTATCTGCAGTATTTTATGCAATGGCAGCAGATCAAAATTCTGGCGGAGATATTGTTTTTTCAGATCCTAGATCAAACGCAAACCGCGGATATGATGATTGGTTTGATCCTATGTTTAGTCAACACAAACATATGCCAAAGACTGGAGACTATTTAATATTTCCAAGCTTTACATATCATCATGTTAACCCTTATTTCTCACGGATGCGTATATGTATACCTGTAGATCTTTATCTGCATAGAAACTAAACATATAAATAGAAATAAGAAACATAAACTTATAAATAACCTAACTAATATAGTTATAACAATTGGAGATAAAAAATGGCTCTTACACTAGAATACTCAGTTACTAATCTTAAAGTAAAAGATGAAGTAAATGCAGAAGGCGTAACATTGTCTAACGCGGTTTGCCAAACTTTTTGGAAAGTCGTAGGAACAGACGATGACGGCAACACAACTGACTGGGCGGGTGCAACACCGTTTACAGCAGCTAATGTTCCTGCAGGATCGTTTACAGCATTTGAAAGCTTAGAAGAATCAACAGTGATTGGTTGGATTACAGCAGTAGTCGAAGCTGATCCAGGATACAAAGCTCACATCGTAGGTCAGTTACAACGTCAACTTGACGAAGCAAATATCACAGACGCTACTATGCCTTGGGCAGAAGATGTTACACCAGATCCTTCCGCTGACCCAGCGCCTTAATAAAGGAATCTATCATGAATTATTCTTGGAAAATTGCCAAGCTTGGATTAACTGACCAACTTAATGCAGACGATGTTCTGCTTGAGAATGCGATTGTTAATATCAAATGGAAAAGAATAGTACAGGGTGCAGACGGAATACGAACTAGTTACGTTGGCAATACAACTATTGATGCAAGTAATATTGCAGCTTCAGATTTTGTTGCACTAAACGACGTAACTAATGAGCAAGTTATCGGATGGTTAACAGATGCTTTACAAGAAGCGGGTATTGCTAGAATAGATGCAGTATTGTTGGCTAAAGTTGAACGGAAAAGATTGCGAAATGTCTCCCCTAGTTGGTAGATAAATAAACTTAATAACTAATCTTTTATATTATGGAGGTGACATGCACGATTTGCATATGGGTGGCTTAGCGGCTTGGGCTTTGAAAAGAGGCGGGTCGCTACACCCAGTACTATTACCAAAATCAGTTACCGGTAACGAGACCGGTATCATGAACCCGTCTATCTTCTCTCATCAAGGGAAGCTGCTTCTCAATATCAGGCATATTAATTATATCCTCTATCACAGTGAGGGTAAAAAGTTTCCACATCAGTGGGGACCGCTTGTTTATATTCACCCAGAAAATGATGTAACTTTATCAACTCATAACATTATGTGTGAGCTTGATTATAATCTAAACTTGGCTAATGCTCAACGAGTAGATATGGCACTAGATACTGGTAAACCAACGTGGAACTTTATCGGTTTAGAAGATGCTCGTCTGTTTAGTTGGGAAGATAAACTATATCTTTGCGGTGTACGTAGAGACTGTTATGATTCTAAAGGCACTGGCCGTATGGAATTATGTAACATTGATTTAGTAGACGGTAAGTGGACAGAAATATCACGACATCCTATTCCGGCTCCTGGCGATAATTCTAGTTTCTGTGAAAAGAACTGGATGCCTGTTGTTGATATGCCTTATCATTTTGTTAAATGGTGTAATCCTACTCAAGTTGTTAAGTTCGATATCGAGAACGGTACAACAGAAGAAGTATTTAAATCTACAGAAGATAGAAAACCGTATCAAAAAGACTTCCGTGGTGGATCACAGGTTATTCGTATTAACGAACATCAAAGAATGGCATTTGTGCATGAAACAAATCTATTAAGAGATCCGTTTGGTCGTAAAGATGGAGATTATTCTCATAGAGTATTAATATGGGATAACGATTGGAATCTAGTTCATGCTTCACGTAACTTCCATTTTATGGGTACTTACTTTGATCATGTTACTGATACTGATTACAATATCGAATTTGTTACTGGAATGACTTTACATCCTGATTCTGGTGATATTCTTATATCGTATGGTTTCCAAGATAATGCAACGTTCATTTTGAGATTACCTCAAAAAGTATTTTTAGATTTTTTAAGTGACAAGGGGTAATTATGACTAAATTTAACATGCAACTATTAAATGATGTAGTCCTAGATTACGACAACTCAGAAAAAATCTATAAGCTTGCTCGTGAATATGATAGATTACAACAAGGTTCTGGTGCGTTTAGTTTTTACTTACGTGCAGCTGATATGTCGCCAGGAAAAACATTAGAAGAAAAATGGCTTCAATATAAATGTATAATCTTTTCTGCTTTTATTTACTCAAGAAATGAAAATAGAAATCAAAGTGTTGAAGGTTTACTTAAAATTGCTATTGAGACATTACCTGAAAGACCAGAAGCTTATTACTTTCTTGCAAAATTAAAACAAGATAGAGATGATTGGCGCGAATGTTTAATGTATTCAAAGATTGGCATAAGCAACATTAAAGATCATTCACCTGATAATGATTTATCTTATCCAGGCGATAATACATTACGTTTATTATATGCTCGTGCTAAATGGAAAACAGATGGCAGAGATGCTAGTAAGAACTTAGCATTTGATTTAAAATATAAAAGTAAACTTAAAAAAGATGATCTTCGAGAAGCTGATTTATTACTGCAAGAACACGGATATCCAAGTACACTAGCATACGATCCTTCATTATTAGATAACTACAAATATAAGTTTGATGGTATAGATGATATTGAAACTAATTACTCTCGTCACTTCCAAGATATGTTTGTATTATCAGTATTAGATGGTAAGCGCGAAGGCACATTTGTAGAAATAGGATCTGGTCATCCTGAGTTATTTAATAATACATTGTTATTAGAAAAAGATTTTGGCTGGAGAGGTATTTCAATAGATAACTCTGAGAGAATGTGCCAGATATTTTCTAGGCATAGACAAAGTAATGTTACACTATGTGATGCTGCTACTACAGATTACAGTGCTATGTTTAAACAACAGTGTTTAGAGCAGCACATAGATTTCTTGAGAATTAATGCTGAGAAAGCATCTATTGAAGCTTTGGCAAATATTCCGTTTAATAAACACGAGTTTGGTATTATTCAGTTCCAACATAATGCTGCATGGTGGGGTCAGGAATTTAGAGAAGAATCTAGAAAAGTACTAAGTAAAATCGGATATATATTATTTGTAAGTGATGTTTCAACTGATACGACACAGAATTATGAAGATTGGTGGGTACATCCAATGCATGCAAGTCGTAAACAGAATATGAAGTCTGATAATAAAATTAATTTTGCTTGGAATTATATGATGGAGAAAACAAAATGAAACCGGTAGTAATTACAGGAGGATTCGATCCTCTTCACTCAGGTCACATAGCATATATGAAAGCTGCTAAAGAGTTGGGTTCTATTTTATTCGTAGGTGTTAATAGCGATGAATGGTTAACTCGTAAAAAGGGTAGACCATTTATGTCTGTTGAAGAACGTATGGCAATCATTAAAGAGATTGGTTGTGTAGGACATGTGTTCTCATTTAACGATGATGACGATACAGCAATTGCTGCTATTGAATATGTAAAGAAACAAGCTCCTAATAGTAGTAACATTATCTTTGCAAATGGCGGAGACAGAACAAAAGAAAATATTCCAGAGATGGTATTTGATGATGTTGAATTTGTTTTCGGTGTTGGGGGTGAAGATAAAAAGAATAGTTCTTCATGGATCTTAAATGAGTGGGACAAGCCCACAACACAACGACTGTGGGGAACATATAAAGATTTAGATCAGAATGGTCATTGGAAAGTAAAAGAACTATCTATTGATATAAATAAATCATTATCTGATCAAAGGCATTACATTAGGTCTGAGCATTGGCATATTGTTGATGGCGAATTACGGATGGATCTACAATTTCAGAACGGTTACTCTACATCTAAAGTATATACGACTGGAGACAGTATTGATATTCCACCAAAGACTTGGCATCATGCTACGAACGTTGGTGACAGACCAGTAAAGGTAATTGAAGTATGGATGGGAGATAGATTGTCTGAAGAAGATATAGAAAGAAGAAACAATTAATTAAACTTCTTATTATTATAAAGGACATAATCCTATTATACCATGTTTCTAGAGGTTGTCAACTGTTTTTTTATAAATATCCATAAATTAACCATTAAATAAAGGAGACGACGATGGCTTTTCAGTTATCAGTAGCATCACGGAACGCTACATTAGCCGCGATCGAAACGGAAGTAGGACTTAACCCTATCTTAACTATTAACACTGGTACTAAACCTGCCGATGCAGCTACTGCTAATACAGGTTCAGTTCTAGCGACAATGGTTTTACCAAGTGATTGGTTGGGAACAGCTGCTGGCGGATCTATTGCTTTATCAGGAACTTGGCAGGATTTATCTGCTGATGATTCAGGTACAGCAGGATATTTCAGATTGCACACTAATGACGGTACAGTATGTCATATGCAAGGTACTATCAGTGCAACAGGCGCAGGTGGTGATATGCAGTTAGACAATACTAACATTGCAACAGGACAGCAAATCAACATAACCACATTTACGATTACAGCTGGTGGGGCTTAACTTTAAAGTAAGGTAAAGCCACATGTCTGCAAATGGTGCGGTTAGTACAACATTAGATTTCGAATATTTTGGCGGTGGATACGTATCGCTATCGGGGGAAGTTTCAGGATTAATTGATACTTCCCTTATTTTTAGTGGGAGTCTGCCAATTGTTGGTGAAATTTCACCTATCACTATTGACTTTGGCTTTAGTGCTGGCATTGAAACACCTACCATTTACGGCCAGATAGCTCCACAAGTAATACCTTTTTCTTCATACAGTTTTGTAGAATTTGGTGTACAGCGTTATCTTTCAGTAGCAAATAATGTTTTATTCGATTACACCGCTAACTCAAGTGGTTATCTAACAACGCATGTTAACTTTAATCCCACATTAGAATTTAATCTTGATACACACATCTATGTTTTCTCATTAGGTGATAGCGCAGGCACATTTAATTTTAGTGTTGAAGGCTTAGGTTTAAACGTAACAACAAGAGAATACTCAGAGACTGGTGGCAATTTCGTCAATTTTAATGAAATAGATTTTAATAACTCAGACGTTATTCAACCACACAACGGTCTTGTATTAATTAACAACGGAATCTCACAAGCAGAGATTATATAGAAGCAGTTCTACTTTTAATAAATACCTAATAAATAAAAGTAAAACTTGGAGAAAATAAATGGCGGCTACATTCTACATCAAACAAAATGATACTGCCCCGTCTATTGAGGCAGGTCTAAAAGATTCTAACGGTAGAGTTAAGTCAATGGCCAATGCTTCTACAGTTAAATTTCATATGAAAGACGAAAATGGTCTTGCATTAGTTACAAATGGTCTTGGTACTATTAAAAGTCCGACTAAAGGTATTGTAGCATATGAATGGCAGACGGGAGATACAGCAAACACTGGTATCCACAGCGCAGAATTTCAAATAGAATATAATAATGGTCAGATCGAAACCTTTCCAAACACAGGTTATATTAAAGTAATCATTAAAGATGAGTTAGCATAATGGCACAACCACAATCAAGAGAAGACTTTAAAGACTACATCTTAAGAAAAATCGGTGCGCCGGTTATCGAGATCAATGTTTCTGAAGAGCAAGTTGAGGACCGAGTAGATGAAGCTATTTCTTTTTGGAGAGATTATCACTACAACGGCAGCCAGTTAGTTTACTTAAAGCACGAAATTACACAAACAGATAAAGACAACGGATATATTACTTTACCTCAGCAATTGCTAGGCATATCTAAAGTCTTTGACTTCGATACATCCATCAGTATGGGTGGCGGAATGTTTAACGTTCAATATCAATTTGTTCTAAACAACATTCAAGATATGACAAGTTATAGTATGACTAATTACTATATGACTATGCAACATATCGAATTCATGCAAGAATTGCTTGTTGGTAAACCATTAATACGTTACAACAAACACGTTAATAAATTATTCATTGATAATAGACACGAGCGCTGGGTAGTTGGTAGTTACATCATTATCGAAGCTTATGATATTGTTGACGCAGATGCTTATGCCGATGTTTGGACTGACAGATGGTTACAAAACTATGCTGCAGTTCTTGTACGCGAGCAATGGGGTCTTAACCTAACTAAGTTTACAAACATGCAGTTAGTTGGTGGCGTAAGTTTCAACGGTGAACAAATTTTATCAGAAGCCAGAGCTGAAAGAGAAAAAATGGAAGAAGAAGCAATTCGGTCTCTTCAACCTCTCACATATAATTTCATTGGATAAATCATGGCAACTAACTCATACTTTAGAAATTACGACAATTTCAATGAGCAAAATTTAATTGATGATTTAGTAATTGAATCAATTAGAATTTATGGTCTTGATATTAAGTACCTTAGTGGGGTGTTTAATAATGTTGATAAAATCTTTAACGAAGACGATACACCTCTATACAACGAGATGTACGGCTTTGAAGTATACGTTAAAAACGTAGATGGTTTTGAAGGCGAAGGCGATTTCCTATCTAAGTTTGGTTTACAAATACGAGATCAGGTTACATTCACTGTTGCTATTAGAACATTCGAAAGACATGTTACTAGAAAAGATCAAGAGAAAGTACGGCCAAAAGAAAACGATATTATTTGGTTACCGCTTAATCAAAAAATGTATAGAGTCACATATGTAGAACACGAGAGTGTATTCTATCAAGCAGGTAAGTTACAAGTTTATGATATTAAATGTGAGCTTATGGAATACTCTAACGAGAGATTCGACACTGGCAGATACGAAATAGATCATTACTTTGATAATGTTAATTCAACTACTACTTATGTGAATACACTTGAAGATGTTGCTAACAATGATGTAATGGCTCAGAACTTTGAGTTCGAACAGTTAGCAGATGACATATTAGACTTTTCTGATGTTGATCCATTCAGTGAAAACATTAGCATAGAGGACTCAAACTAATGGCTATTGCAAATTATTTTTATAATGAAACTACGAGAAGATACGTAGCTCTGTTTGGTACAATGTTTAATCAGCTTAAGATTCAAAGAAAAAGCAATGATGGCACTGTAGTACAAGATATGATTGTGCCGTTGTCTTATGCACCATTCCAAAAAGTTCTTTCAAGAGTACAACAAGATCCTGATCTATTAAACAGCAGAGCTACTGCTATACGTCTACCACGTATGTCTTTTGAAATTACGAGCTTAGCATATGATCCTGCAAGAAAACTTGGATCAACACATAAAATGGTTAAGACCGCGAAGGCCGAAACTGAGTCGTCTCGTAACTTTGTGCATTCTTCAGTTCCTTACAACATTGAATTTTCATTATACATTATGACAAAATATAGTGAAGACGCTACTAAAGTTATGGAACAAATTATTCCGTTCTTTACACCTGATTGGACTGTAACCGCTAAGATGGTTGATGACTTAGATCCTATCGATATTCCTATCATTTTGAACAGTGTTACAACAGAAGATTTGTATGAAGGTGATTATGAATCCAGACAAACAATTCTTTACACACTGACTTTCACTATGAAAGGATGGTACTTCGGGCCAGAGAAAAAAGCAAAAGTAATCAAATTTATTGATGTTGATTTAGCAACTGATACTGCAGGAAATGCAACTCCTGAAGATCGAATTATTATTAAACCAGGATTAGATTCAAATGGTAATCCATTAAACGAACCTGGTGTTGGTGTAACTGCTGCAGCTTCATTATTAAATGGATCTGTGAATAGTATTACAATAACAGACGACGGTGAAAACTACAATCCTAACAATGCAATATCAGTTACGGTTGGATCACCAGATACATTAGATGCCTCAATTACACCGGTTATTACTGACACATCTATTGATTCTTATACAATAAATGAGGGTGGTGGCTTTTATTCTGCCCTACCAAGTATTACTATTACCCCTCCTAATATGCCTGTCACCAATGCTGTAGCCTCACAGAACCTCACTGGTGGGTCTATTACATCCATTGATATAACCAATCAGGGTACGTATTATAGCTCCGCTGGCATCACTATAGCTGAGCCACCGGCTAAATCACCATACGTTAAGTTTGGAGATGACGCATTATATCACGATGATTATACAGATACAACAACACTCCACACAACTGGAATGAACTTTGTAACTGCTGGCAGTGGTTATGCTATTGAGTTCTGGATATATCCAACAGAGTTTCATGCAAATGATAATGTTGTTTTACACATACAAGGCTCTCAAATGAGAGTTGAAATAGAAGACGGAACCCTTGCATTACACTATGCTCCAGGCGGCGCTCCTTGTAGATCTACACCAGAAGAAATTGTTTTAAACCAATGGAATCATTGTCGTGTTGAACATTTTGGTGCAACTGCAAGATGGTTAATAAATGGTACCGCAGACGCTGGAGCTTCAGGACCACAAGGATTCTTACTTGGTGGTGGGCAAACAGTTGTTGCTGGTCAGCGTTCTGCAAATGAAAGAAGTTTCATAGGTGCTTTAGATAACGTTACTATTTCTACAATTTCTGGATTGACACCAGCAGGATCTTATGTTATACCTACAGCACCAACAACAGGTACTGATTACACTGGTAACTATGATAAGGATATTGCTTCTGCAAATCTAGTAGTTACAAACGGTAAAGTAATGAGTGTTATAATGAATAACAGCGGTGCAAACTATGATGCTAATACAGTAATTACAATATCTGCTCCAAACAGTACTCCTGCTTCATTCCAAGCAGTTGCAACTCCAGTTCTAACTGACGGAGCGGTAAGTTCAATCACCATAAATAATGCAGGAAGGTTCTATACTTCAGCAAATGTTGCTATCAGTTCTGTAACTGCTAATACGGCAACTGCAGAAATTGTAATTGGTACGAGTGGACAAGCAACAAGTATTAATGTGACTAACACTGGCTCTGGATATAGAACACCACCGGTTATTACAATTGCGGGCCCTGCGGCCACTTCAGTTCCTTACCAACAAATCGAGTTTGATGAAGACTGGGGTATTATTACAATATTTGAGGATGCATAATGAGCGACGAAAAGATTTCTTCTGCACTGGGAATAAGACCTATGGCAGATATAGATGAAGATGAAAAGCAATTACCGGCCACTCCTGCTCCTGTAGAAGAAGCGAAGGCGCTACCTGCTGTTGTCTCAGAAGAAGACGATGAAAATCTACAAGACATAGAATCGGTACGTAAGAACGTTGCAGAAGTTATGGAAACTGGTAAAGAAGCTATGTTAGAAATGTTAGAGATAGCGAAGCAATCAGAGCAGCCTAGAGCATTTGAAGTAGTTTCTACTTTAATGAAAACGTTACTAGACGCTAACAAAGACTTTGCTGATATTTCTACTAAGAAGAAGTTTGCTAAAGAAGAAGTCAACGGTCCTAAAGAAGCAGCTCAAACTAATACTGTAAATAATAATTTAATCGTCTCAACTGCAGATTTACTCAAGATGCTGAAAGATAACAGTACTAAAGATGATGGTGTAATTGATGGGTGATGGATACTTAGGTAACTCGCACCTTAAAAAGGTCCAAGAGCAAATCGAATGGACACCTGATCTGGTTCAGGAATATATGAAGTGTGCTGAAGATCCTGTTTATTTTTCTAGAAAATATATTAAGATCGTACATGTTGATAGAGGCTTAGTACCTTTTGATATGTATGACTACCAAAAAGAAATTTGTGATAAGATCTTTAACAACAGACGTGTTGCTGTTCTTACTGCACGTCAGTCTGGTAAAACAACTACCGCTTGTGCAGTTATCTTACACTACATATTATTTAATGAATTTAAGACTGTAGCTATCCTTGCTAACAAAGGAGATGCCTCCAGAGAGGTTATGGCTAGAGTTAAGTTGGCATATGAAGCACTACCTAAGTGGCTACAGCAAGGCATCGAGGAGTGGAATAAAGGTAACATAGCACTAGAAAATGGTTGTCAGGTATTGGCCGGAACAACATCTTCAAGCGCTATTCGTGGTAAGTCTGTAAACTTTCTATATCTAGATGAGGTTGCATTTATTGAAGGGTACGATGAGTTCTTCGCTTCAGTATATCCAACAATTTCATCGGGTGAATCTACAAAGCTCTTAATGACTTCTACACCAAACGGATTAAACCATTTTTGGAAAACCTGTAAAGGGGCCAAAGAAGGTACAAACGGCTATGAATATCAAGAAGTAATGTGGTATGATGTTCCTGGCCGAGATGAAAAATGGCGCAAAGAAACAATAGAAGCGCTAGACCACGACGAAGCTAAGTTTAACCAAGAATATTGCTGTGAATTTTTAGGCAGTTCTGGTACATTAATTAGCGGCGGGAAATTAAAAGAACTATATCCTGAGACACCTTTAGTTACAGGAGAAGGTTTTATTCAATATGAAAGACCTGAAGAAGATAAACAATATGTAATAACTGCAGACGTTGCAAGAGGTAAAGGTTTAGACTACTCGACTTTTACTATTTTTGATATTAGCGAAATGCCATATAGACAGGTCGCTGTCTTTAGAGATAACTATATTGGTCCAATCGATTTCGCATCTGTTTTACACAGGTGTGGCAAACTATATAACGAAGCCGGTATCTTAGTAGAAATTAATGATATTGGTGGTCAAGTTGTCGATGTACTTTTATTAGATTTTGGATATGAAAATTTACTTTACACACAGAATTCTGGGCGTAGTGGAAAAGTACTTAGTGGTGGCTTTGGTAAAAATGTAGATAACGGGATACGAACAACTAAACTTGTAAAAGGTACAGGTTGTTCAATGCTTAAAATGCTTGTAGAACAAAACCAATTGTTTATACGAGACTATGAAACAATACAAGAATTGAGTAGATTTTCTAAGAAAAAGAATTCTTATGAAGCAGAATCCGGTTTTCACGACGATTTAGTAATGAACTTAGTTTTATTTGCTTGGATGTCAGATCAGGCGTATTTCAAAGATATGACAGACATAAATACATTAACAAGACTCAGAGAAAAAACAGAAGAGCAAATTGAAGAAGAAATGTTACCGTTCGGTTTTATAGATGATGGAGACAATGATTTTATACACGACGACGGTCTTAGATTATGAAAAATGCCCTTAAATAGTAAATCAAGTAATTTATAAATAGAAACAGTTATATAAATTAAAAAATTAAACGCGTTTCTAATTAATTAAAGGAGAAAAACATGGCTTTTTCCGTAAGTCCTTCCGTCATTGTTCGTGAAGTGGATGCGAGTCAGGCAGTACCAGGCGTTGCAACAGCACCAGCGGCAATGGCTGGCATATTTAAATGGGGTCCAACTAACGATCCTATTCTAATTACCTCTGAAAATAACTTAGTTGATCGTTTTGGTTCACCAACCGACGACAACTATGAAACATTTTTCACAGCAGCAGATTACTTATCATATTCAAATGCCCTATATGTGGCACGTGCAGATGATGGATCAGCAACAGCATCAGGTACTACCATCGCATATCATGCTAACAACGACATTAACACAGCAGACAGCATATATGCTGCTTTCGACGCTAAGTATCAAGGTAAATTAGGAGACTCAATTCAAGTTTCTTGGTCTACTTCTAGTGCTTATCAATCTAATATTGCAGCAGTAGGCGGTATCGAAGCTAATGGTATTGCTAATAATTCAGTAACACAAACTATTGGATTTAATTCATCTACATTCACATATGAATTGGCGCAAGCTAGCGGTGTTCCCGTTATTCCAGAACTATTTGCTGGTGACGTATTAGTCATTGGTAACACAAGTGTTGGTTTCCAGGAATTAACAGTTAGTTCATCTACAGCAACTGACATCGAAGAAACAACTGGTTCAGGTAATACTGCAGTAACTACAACTATTGGTGTAGCAACTGAAGTCGTATTAAACGGTAAGTATACACTTGCTGAAACTGAATTAAACAAACTATCTATTACTAAAAAATGGCAACATAACAGACTATTTGGTAAAGCTCCAGCGGCAGGTAATGTCCACGTAGCAGTAATTGATACTGATGGTGCAATTTCAGGTGCAGTAGGTACAGTTCTAGAAGTATTCGAAGATCTTTCTACAACAGCAGGTGCAGTAGGTCCACAAGGTGCAACTAACTATTACCCAACTGTAATAGAAAATATGTCCTCTTGGGTCAAAGTTGCAAATACTTCCGTTATTGGTACAGCCACTGCAGATAAAAATGCATACGAAACTATGACTGGTGGTACAGATGCAACAACTGAATCAACTGCAACACTTGGTGCTCTAGCAGCAGCTTGGGATACCTTCAAAAATACAAACGAAATCGACATCTCATTCGTACTTCAAGGCAAGGGCGATGATCTTGGTGTTAGAGCAAATTATATTGTATCTAATGTTTCAGATTACAGACGAGATTGTGTTGCATATCTTTCACCATCTAAAGAAGCAGTAGTTACTGAAGTAAAAACTCAAGCTAAGATGGATAATGCTATTGAATACCGTAACCGAATTCAGAACTCTTCTTATTGGTTCATGGATAGTGGTTATAAATATAGGTATGATAAGTACAATGATGCATATCGTTGGACTCCATTAAACGGTGATATGGCAGGTCTTTCAGCAAGAGTAGATCCTTGGGAATCCCCAGCCGGTTACAGAAAAGGTATCATTAAAAATATCGTTAAGCTAGCGTTTAACCCAAGCAAACCACAGCGTGATCAGTTATATAGCGCGGATGTTAATCCAGTTATGTCTCAGGCAGGTCGTGGAATTGTACTATTTGGTGATAAAACAGGTCTAGGTCTTGCAAGCGCATTTGATAGATTAAACGTTCGTAGATTGTTTATCTCTGTTGAAAAAGCAATTGCCACTGCGGCAGAAGGTTTCTTGTTCGAGTTCAATGATGACTTTACTCAGACTCAATTCAAGAACATAGTCGATCCATTCCTTAGGGATATTCAAGGTCGACGTGGAATTATTGACTACAGAGTTGTTTCAGACTCTAGCGTTAATACACCCGATATCGTAGATGCAAACAAGTTCCGTGCAAGCATATTCATTAAACCAGCACGTTCTATTAACGTTATTGAATTAACATTCGTAGCAACTAGAACCGGCGTTGAGTTTGACGAAATTGTTGGTCAGATAGCTTAATAAATATATTAAAAAGGAGAAAGACACATGGCATTTAATATCAACCAGTTCAAATCAGAACTCGTCGGTGGCGGTGCACGTCCTACACTCTTCCAATGTCAGATCACCAATCCGGTTAATACCACTGCCGACATTAAAGTACCATTTATGGTACGGGCAGCTGGGATTCCTGAGTCCACAGTAGGTCAGTACTCTGTACCTTACTTTGGACGCCAGGTAAAATATGCTGGAGATAGAACATTCGCGGACTGGACTGTAACTGTAATAAACGACGAAGACTTCGCTATTCGTAACGCAATGGAAGAGTGGATGAATTTCATTAACTCTCACGATTCAAACTCAAGAGGTTTACCTCAACAGTACAAATCTAACGGGCAAATCACCCAGTTTAGTAAAGATGGTTCGCCATTACGTACTTATGTTTTTGAAGGCATGTTCCCTATTGCAATCGATGGCATTCAAATGGATTGGTCCGCTACTGATTCAATTGAAGAATTTAGTATTACTTTCCAATATGATCTATGGCGAGTTGAAGGTAACACCGGCGTACCGACTACATAATTATTATAATATGAGGAAAACAAATTGAGATTATTTGGATTTGAAATAAACAGGGAAAGCGAGGAGATCGTACCACCGGTCTCCTTCGCTGAACCACAAAATGATGACGGTGCTATTACCGTCGGCAACGCTGTGGGTGGATTCTACAGTACTATTCTAGATTTAGAAGGTACTGCAAAGACTGAATCCGAACTTGTAACTAAATATCGTGGCTTGGCTATGAATCCTGAAATTACTCAGGCAGTAGATGAGATTGTTAATGAAGCAATCTCGGTAGATCTTGAAGATAAAGTAGTCGACATTATTATGGACGACACAGATTTACCAGGCAAAGTTAAAGAAAAAGTATCAGAACAATTTCAAGAAGTCCTAAGTTTACTAGACTTCACTAATACCGGTTATGATATGTTTTCAAAATTTTATGTAGATGGCAGAGTTAACTTCCATTGCATAATTGATAACGACAATATTAAAGAAGGTATACGAGAATTACGTTATGTAGATCCTCGTAAACTTAAGCTTATTCGTGAAATGGATAAGAAAAACGTCGATAAACATTCAGGCGTACCAGTTAAAAGAGTAAGAGCTGAGTACTATATGTATTCAGAAAATGGTTTTGGCAGTGAAAAAGGATCAGGAACATCCGGTTCTCAAGGTTATAAGATCGCTAAAGATTCTATAGCTCGTATAACATCAGGTCAAATGAGTGAGAATAATGCGCTTGTTCTTAGCCACTTGCATGCTGCTATTAAACCAATTAATCAGTTAAGGATGTTGGAAGATGCGACAATCATTTATACTCTTACACGAGCTCCTGAACGAAGAGTGTTCTACATTGACGTTGGTAACTTACCTAAATCGAAAGCTGAGCAGTATATAAGAGATATGATGGTTCGTCATAAGAACAAGCTTCAGTATAATTCATCAACTGGTGAAATATCTGATTCTCGTAAAATGATGACTATGACTGAAGACTTTTGGTTCCCACGTCGTGGTGGTGAGCGCTCTACTGAAGTTGATACAATTGCAGGCGGTAGTGCTGGTGGTTTAACAGATGATACTAACATGCAGTATTTTCAACGTAAATTATACAAATCGCTTAAAGTTCCATTATCACGTTTAGAGCCAGAAACAATGTATTCGTTTGGTCGTGTTTCTGAGATTACTCGTGATGAACTTAAGTTTAGTAAATTCATTCAGCGTTTAAGAAATCGTTTCTCGTCTCTGTTTACACAGATCTTAGAAAAGCAATTGATTCTTAAAGGTATTATGACACCCGAAGAGTTTGCTGAAATTAAGAACCAAATACGATATGACTTTATTCAGGATAACTACTTTACTGAATTAAAAGACGCTGAGATTACTCGTGAAAGATTAACAACTTTAAGAGAAGTTGATGAACACATTGGTACATATTATTCTAAAGAGTGGGTTCGCAAAAATGTTTTACGTATGTCTGATGACGAAATTAAGGATATGGAAAAACAAATCGCCGCTGAAATAGAAGCAGCACCTGACGAAGAACCAGAAGATGATCAGGATCAGGATCAGGATCAGGAGCCAAAACCCTTTAATGGATAAATATAATCAAATTAAAACAAATTTAGGAGATTTCAAATGAAGTCCTTTAGTAAATACATTTCAGAAGTTGCTCAGCCTAGAGAACGTGGTGCTGAAGAAGAGCAGGCTTTCAAGGATCAGCATACATATGAAGTTATTCCGCATCCAGTTGCGCTAGACACACAATTTACTGGTGATATTCAGAAGCCACAAGCTATGAGACCTGCAGATAATAAAGGTGATCACACATACGATAAAGCCTATGCAGCAAATGTTACTGGTTTCGAAGAATTCGACGAATCAGTAGAATCACTTGACGAATTATCTCCAGCAAAGCTTGGATCATATGTCAAAAAAGCTCATGATGACTCTAGCGATTTCCAAAATAGTGCCAAGCGTAAAAAAGGTATTGCTACAGCCACTAACAAATTAGTTAAAAAAGCTGGTGGTAAACCAGCAGGTAGTATGTTTGATGAATCAGTAGAATCACTTGACGAATTATCTCCAGCAAAGCTTGGATCATATGTCAAAAAAGCTCATGATGATGGCTCTAGCGATTTCCAAAATAGTGCTAAGCGCAAAAAGGGTATTGCTACAGCGACTAATAAACTAGTTAAAAAAGCCGGTGGTAAACCAGCAGGTAGTATGTTTGATGAAGGCATGATGGATAACATCAAGAAAAAAGCTAATGACATGAGACGTAACGTTATAGGTCTAAGCCAAGCAGAAAAAGATGCTGCTAAAAAGAAACAAATGGCTAAGCAACATGATAGTACAATGAAGAACATTGGTGGAGCTATGAGTGCCGTTGCTAAAAAAGATAAAGCTGCAGAAGTTGCTAGACTTAAGCAAGGCCTAAAAAATGTTCAAAACAAGAAAAACGAAGAAGTAGATCTTGAAGAAGATGCAACTCATTCTGATAAGCACATTAATATGGCTATTGGTATTGCATCTGATAAGAGATATAAAGGCGGCAATATGACTGGCGCTGTTAAGGCAATGAATAAGATGAAGCCTGGTATTTCAGATCATCCAAAAGTTGCAGCAGTTTTAAAAAGACAAAACGAAGCACTTTCTCCAAAGCAAAAAGAGATTGATCACGACAAAGATGGTGATATCGATGGTAAAGACTTAGCAGCTTTAAGAGCAAAAAAGAAAAAGCCACTTGCAGCTTCATATAACGAAGAAGCAGATTTAGAAGAAGGTTCAATCAAAGGTTCAGGTACTGATCGTAAATCAGTATTAAAGAAAGCATATCGTTCTGGTGAGCAAGACACACGTCAATTTAATACTCCAGGTGGTATGAGTTCTAACAAACCTAAGCGTGGATCTGATGCTACTGTTAAAAAAGCTTATCAAGCTGGTAGAAATTCTGAAGATGGCGGTAGTGCTTACAAAGGCAAACGTCGCGCAAAGCCACAAGATACATTAGGTTATAAGAAAAAAGGTTACAACGAAGAATTAGATGAGACTACTCAATCTGCTCTTATGAAGCCTGTAACTACAACTGGTGTAGATGGAAAAAAGCGTACAGTTATGAAAACAACAAAGCCAAAAGTTACTGATGATAATGGCCAAGATAAAATCATTACTAACGAATCTATTCTTAAAGAGCTAGCAGAAAATGTTAAGTTTAAAGTTGGATTGATGAAGCTTAAAGATGGCAAATCAGTAGTTCTTAAAAAGCAAGATGTTGACTTATTAACTCAGATGTTTAAAGACTTATCACCCAATAACCGTAGAAAACTCGGTATGGTTGCTATGAAAGATCAATCTGGATTCGATGAAATTCTTGGATTTGCTAGAGAAGCGTTGTAATACAAGAATTATTATGACGCTAGAGCATAGTAAAAAGAATTATAAATATAATAGAATAATACAGAGGCACACAATGAAACTTATTACCGAAGTTGTAGAAGAATGTAATGTTATTACCGATCTTAATGAAGAGACCGGCGAAAAGTCGTACTTCATTGAAGGCATCTTCATGCAAGGCGATATTAAGAATCGTAATGGCCGTATATATCCAAAGGCGGTTCTTGAAAAAGAAATGAATCGCTATAACAAAGATTTTGTCAGTACTAAAAGAGCACTTGGAGAGTTAGGTCACCCCGATGGACCTTCGATCAATGGCGATAGGGTTTCACATCTTATCACAGAAATGAAACAAGACGGTTCTAATTTTACTGGTAAAGCAAAAATTCTTGGCACCCCAATGGGCAACATAGTAAAAACCTTTATGGACGAAGGCGTACTAATTGGAGTGTCTACAAGAGGACTTGGTTCTGTTAAGCAAAGCAAAGACGGAATCATGGAAGTACAAAACGATTTCCATTTAGCTACTGTTGATATTGTAACAGATCCATCTGGTCCTAATTGTTTCGTAAATGGTATCATGGAAAATGCAGAATATTTCTTTGATATTGCTTCAGGCAATTGGCTTCCTCAGGATGTGTCTGTTGAACAAGTGATTGAAGAGATTCAAGAGACAGTAGAAAAAGAAGTTAGAAGAGTTGTTCATCGCGTTGATGAAAGCACTGCTGCTGCGTTATTCGAGCGGTTCGTGTCAAGTCTTAGAAAATAACTTTTTATAAATAGTAAACATATAGAATAACCAATTAAAAGGAGTAGAACATATGTCAAATGAATTAGACGAAAAGTTCGTTGAAAAATCTGGCGGAGATGGGGTTCCTGCAGCAGAAGTTGCAGATAGCGTCACTCCAGCAGGCGGCGAAATTAAAAAGAAGAAGGCAGATGTCAAAAAGAAAGTCGACGCTACGGCTGACAAAGTTGACAAACTAACTCCAGGCCAAGGTGCTGTTAAAGAAGAAGCCGAAGAAGCTGATGCTGAAGCAGTGGTAGAAGTAGTTGAGATTGAGGAATCAATCCAAGCTATGTTTGAAGGCATGGATCTTTCAGAAGAATTTACTTCGAAAGTAACACTAGTATTTGAAGCGGCTGTTCATGAAGCAGCATCTGCAAAAGCTGATGTTATTATTGCGGAAAAAACTGATGCTCTAGAAACAGAGATGAAAGAATCAGTAGACGGCGCAGTAGAAAAAATCGTAGAAAACCTTGATTCTTATCTCGACTACGTTGTAGAAGAGTGGATGAAAGAAAACGAACTTGCTATTGAAACCGGCGTTAAGGTTGAAATGGCTGAGTCATTGATGACTGGTCTAAAATCTCTTTTCGAAGAGCACAACATTGAAATCGATGATGAAACTATCGACGTAGTTGCTGGGCTTGAAGAAGAAGTTGAAGAGTTGAAGACTACTGCCAATGAAAAAATCAGCGAAAATGTTGATTTGCAAAAGCAGATTGCAGCCCTTAATGCTGACAGAGTATTTGATGAAATGACTGAAGACTTGACTATCACCCAGCGTGAAAGATTAAAAGTTCTTTCTGAGAAACTCGACGTACAAGATATTGCGGAATACCAATCTGATCTAACAACTCTAAAAGAGTCTTTCTTTAAGAAAGCAGCTCCTTTAGTAGAGGAAGTTCAGGAAGAGCAAGAAATCATTACTGAAGAAACTAAAGTTGCTAAACCAGCATCCGAACACTCTTCAATTAATGCTCTCGTTGAGTCTCTAAACGCAAGACAAAAATAACCCAAAATATTAATTTATATAAATAGATCCAGATAGAACTTATTTAAACAAGGAGATAGACAATTATGGCACAGTCAAACTATCAAGCGCTTGTGGAGAAGTGGGGCCCAATTCTTGAGCACGATTCTTTTTCACCAATTGCAGACAATCACAAGAAAAGCGTAACAGCTACAATTCTTGAAAACACCGAAAGGGCTTTAATGGAATCCGGGGACATCTCCGCTTCTATGACTGGCTTACTAAGTGAAACTACAGTAACAGGTGATGGCGGCTTCAGCTCAGCTTCAACTGCTGCTGGACCAACTGCTGGTTATGACCCAGTATTAATCTCATTAGTACGTCGTGCAATGCCTAACTTAATGGCATACGATATTGCTGGTGTTCAGCCGATGACAGGACCAACTGGTCTTATCTTCGCAATGCGTTCAACGTACACTAACCAAGCCGGCGGCGAAGCTTTCTATAACGAAGCTGATACTGACTTCTCTGGTGCTGGTACACACGCACAAACCTTACCACATGCTTCACCTACTACAGGTACTGGCATGGGCACAGCAGCAGCTGAAGCTCTTGGTGACGGTAACGGAACAAGCTTCGCAGAAATGGCCTTCTCAATCGAGAAAGTAACTGTTGCTGCTAAGTCTAGAGCGCTAAAAGCTGAGTACACTACTGAGCTTGCACAGGATCTTAAAGCCGTTCACGGTCTAGATGCTGAAACAGAACTAGCGAACATCTTACAGTCTGAAATCTTAGTTGAAATCAACCGTGAATTAGTTCGTACAATCTACACAAACGCTGTAGCTGGCGCAACTGCAACTGCAGTAGCTGGTACATTCGACTTAGATGTTGATGCAAACGGTCGTTGGTCAGTAGAGAAGTTCAAAGGTCTTATGTTCCAAATCGAGCAAGAAGCTAACGCTATTGCTAAAGGCACAAGACGTGGTAAAGGTAACATCGTAATTTGTTCTTCAGACGTAGCTTCTGCATTGCAAATGGCTGGTGTTCTTGACTACACACCTGCTCTAAACAGCAACTCACTTACAGTAGATGATACTGGTAATACTTTCGCTGGTGTACTTAACGGTCGCTACAAAGTATATATCGATCCATATGCTGGTTCTAACTACCTCGTAGTAGGCTATAAAGGTTCTTCATCTTTCGATGCAGGTATCTTCTATTGCCCATACGTGCCATTACAAATGGTTCGTGCGGTTGGTGAGAACAGCTTCCAGCCAAAAATCGGATTTAAAACCCGTTATGGCATGGTATCGAATCCATATTCACAAGGTGCTGCACAAGGTTCTGGCGCACTTACTGCCAATACTAACGTATACTACCGCAGAGTGGGTATCGCAAACTTATTCTAAGTTTGAACGATATATAATAAGAAGGATAGGTCAACTATCCCAATTGTTAGAATAGAATTTAGGGGTCCTTCGGGGCCCCTTTTTTTATCCGAGGTAATCTGTGAGTTTGTTGACTTTGTTGCAAAAGTCGTTATAAGCACTAGTCACTTTATATTGGTTATAAAAGAAGTACTTATGAATTCGTTCCCATAATGATTTTTCAACCATTGGGTAACCAAACGAGAATACGATACATTCGTAATGTTTGTAATTACGCCACATTTGAATATTCCAAAACTTAGTTAGTTCTTCATCTGTATATGGCTTTTCACGTCGTTCCATTTGAGAAGCATTATCAAATTTATGATCGTCATAGACTATGTGTAAAGTTATGCCACCTTCTGCCCACCACGGTACGTTCTGACAGGGTCGTTCTACTGAATTAATAGTATTATCATACCAATGAATATCGCAGTTAAGGGCTTTCATTTCATGTATGAACTGGCCTTTTTGTGCTGGATTATTAAATACTACACCAATATATCGATGTTTTGAATCCGCATGACCTTGACAAGATGTAAACGTTAGATAACCTCTTTCTTGTAAGGCTAATACTGCATCTCTAACTCCTGGTTCTAAGTTCTTTTCTATAATATCAGAATACTGACTTACAAAAGTAGATACGTATTTACCAAAATCATCTTTAAACACATACGTGCGCCCATTGTCAAAATGCTCATTGCCCTTAACGAACATAGCATATTTGTGACAATCTTCAGGAGTGTTTAAAGTTGGAATCGTTTCTTCTTGAACATATTGCTGTTCGTATTGAATACGATATTCATACTGGCTTTTCATCAGGATCTCCATAACTAAACAAAAAAGGGAGAGCTATTGCCCTCCCCTTTATTTATCACAGACAAAGATATTAGTCTTTGCCGAGCTGCAACGGTTCCATAACTGCTTCAGCAAACTGCATAAACTCTTCGCTTTTTGCAGCCTCTTGAGCTAAGTTAGATGCATGATAGATACGTGCAAGCTTATTAAAGTCTTTCTTTGGTACCAAACAATCTTCGAGAATTTTCTCAGCAATTGCTTTCATATGGTCTTTTTCTGCTTCAATTCTTACCATCGAGTTAGACATTTCTTTTAATGCAGACTGTATCTGCTGCCTATTCTTTTCAGTAATTATTGTTGGTAGTGTTTCATCACTCATTTTTTACTCCTCATTTTATAGTTTCCCATCTTCTCTAAGCTGGGCCCTGATTTTTGTTGCCGAGATTTCATGAATATCTTTGCCCAAGTCGTGTTCGGTAAAAGTATAACCAACACCTCGACCATAGCTAATATCCACAATATTAGGAACGCAAATAATAATATATTGCTTACCATTATAATAACCTTCGTTAGCCAAATTGGTTTCAATCGCTTCAACAACTGAGATTTCACCAAAAGGATTATCTGTTTGTTTTGCTGTACGTCCTGCACCAGCGTCGCCGTCAATATTATATACGTCTCTCACCATTATAGCGACCTGACCAGTCACTTCTAAGGCCCTTTTAAAAAGAGCCGTATGTCCAGTATGCCAAGGTTGCCAACGCCCTAACATTTGAGCTGTGGGCTTCTGGTAATCAAACATGTCTTCCATACTCATTACTTTCCTTTCAATCCAATTCTAATATACTTATACCACAGCCTTTCGTGGCCATAGTACAAAACAAACTTTATCACTATATCCGCTGCAAAAACCATACCTACTGCCTTTGGCGGTAAGCCAAAATAGAAAGCAATTAATGCTGTGGTTATACTAGCTATTATACGCCAAGTTACGGCTTTTGTCAAATGCCTAATTTTACCTACTGATTCATCCATTAAGGTTCCTTTGCATCCATGCTGAGATTACTTCTAGCAATTTTTGGTGCGTATCCTCAAACCATTCAGACACATGATAGTCTATATCTTCAGGTGTTTCAAACATATCATTTGTATCTTCAAAGCGACCTCGAGAAATAGTATCCATCCATATAGTATAATCAGGATTAAACGCTTCTCTTGCAGCTGCTGTAGGGCATACAAAATCAGTTACTGCAGTTTTACCAGCCATAACTACACCATCACTTAGGTGTTTCATTCTATTGGCTTGGCGCATACGACCTTCAGGACTGAAGTCCCAATCGTTATAGCTTGTTCTAATTACGTCTGCATTAATATGAACGCCACCTAAAAGATCAGCCAACGGTTTAGCTAGTGTAGTTTTGCCACTTCCTGGCAATCCAAAAATCAGGATCTTCATTACTTCTCCTTTTTAGGCTTTGGATCTGCAGGCTTGCGCTTATGCATATAAGTGATATTTTCTGGCGCGGTTTTTGCGAACGGTTTAAGAATAGTAATCTTGTTACCCTTAGCAATCCATGCGTCTATTTCAGACTGAGGCGTGTTTTCATCTCGAGCCATGTGTTTCTCCTTTAAATAAAAAAGGGTAGCCGTTGTGGCTACCCCTGTGTGACTTAAGCAGCGTCTGCCATTTCCAAAGCGAAGTCTAGTGCATCAACTTTTTTCTTAGCATTACTACCGAACCATGCTGCAGTCATACGAGCATCTGCAGTACGGCCAACTTTGTGGTCAGTCATATAAGTTACTGCGTTATATGCATTCCACCACGATCCAGGACGGAAGTGATCACCAGGTTGGTTCTCAACGAATTCCATCGCTTGCTCTGCAGTCCGTGATAAGACTTTATCTTCACGAGAAGACTCACCAAAGATTTTACCAAAGAAGCGTTCAAGATCAGCACGTTGGTACTGCTTAGAACCCAAGAACTCAGCTGCTTCTTTGAATTTCTCAACTTTGTTGTGAGACAGACCAAGAATTTCTTTAACTTTACTAGCATCAAAGACTGAGCGGTGGTTCATTCGAACAGATGGTTGGTTCTTTTCGTTAAGAGCCACTGCCAAAGTATTGTTACAAACAACTCGTTCCATTACGAACTTGATGTCGATAGCTTTACCATATTGGTGTGGATTAGAAAAGAGCATGTAACCTTTAACTTCGTCACCGTTGAATAGAGAGAAGCCATCTTTTACGTCAGCTAACGCCCAAACAATTTGGCCATCTTTCAACGAACCAGCAGTGTCCATTTGCATATCACCTGCTTTTACGAAATCTGTAAAGAAATCAAAAGCTTCTGAGTTTTGCACTGGATTCCAGTTTTTACCTACATGTGTCAACACTTTGCTGTCGGTAGAACGTACCAAAGCTTGTTGTCCTGTGGGATACATGTCGCCTTTGTGACGAAACAATGTATCGATTTTTTCTACTTCCCAGTCGAGTCCTGCAGCAATTTGCATTTCACGAGGAGTCATATCGTCTGATACCGGAGTACCTAGACCGTGCCAAGGTAGACCCTTGCTTGCGCGATAAGCCATTTGAGCTTCGCCGTTAATCATTTCAAGTTCATGTGCCATAATATAGTTTCCTTAGTTTTTTCAGTTTGTATAGTAATTATACATCATCTTAGAACAAATGTCAACCCTTTTTTTCATTTAATTTTAAATTAATTTAAAGGCTGACGGAGAAGGCTCTTGAGCATCAAGGATGTCCATTAGATCTACTTTCAATTGAGCAATAAGCACTTTAGTTTCCTGCGGTATTGCGTTTGGTCTAATGCTTTCAATTGTAGCAAAAGCATTTTGTGCAGCTGATAGAGCTTGCATTTTTTCATTAATTTTCACGATTTGCATTATATAGTTTCCTTATGCTGCTTTTAGTTCATTTTCTAGAAAGTCGAAGCCTTCGTTTTTGTAAGCTCCGTAAACTTCTTTAAAGAGCCAATCAGTTCCATCCCACAAATAGATGTACTCTGCTCCACAATCGTCTTCAGCGCATTCTGCATAATCTAATGCATTGCTGTATAACTCAGGAACATCGGTATTAGCTGCAAAGCCTTTAGACTCGTCGTAATCAGCACCAAGAGAAGAAAGGTATCCGCCTCTCGCAACTTGAATAGCTTTTTCGTCGTTGTTGTAAGATTCGATTAGAGTCTTACCAACACCATCAAGGTATCCGTCATAGTGACAGTAGCTTGCAGTAATAGTTCCACTTTCGTTAACGATTCCGATCATTGCTCGAGTACCCATAATATTTCTTCCTGTTTGATTAATTTATATGTATATTATACATCATCTGGAAACAAATGTCAACAGTTAATTTCAATTAATTACAAGTTTTTTATATCGATAAGTTATAAGAATCGAAGTTCTTATAACCTAATGATCTACCTGAGATGCCATTGGAAGTGCATCGATCATATCCCAAGCGTATTCTCCGTAGCCAGATTTCACAATATTTACGACATCGGCAAAAGGGCCTTCAGTGTCGTCTTGTATTGTTGCTATAAAAGCATTTGGACATCTTCTTTTAAGATACACACGGTAATATTGTTCAGCATCTTCCTTATCAAAAAAGCCAACAGCCTTAGTAATATCTAGCATGTTATTGGTTGAAAAGAGAGCAACTAGTCTGCCATCTCGTGGATCTCTATCCATAAATGTCATATCCTCGTTCTTTGCAGTTCCGAGAAATATGCCATCATTAGGATCGATGATAATGAATTTTTCTGTTTTATTACTGCTCATAATGCTTTAAAAGCTCCAGCTCGCCATTCTTATCTAATTTAACTTTAATATATTCATCTTTAATTAGACGATCAATAGTGGTTTCTACAATAAGATGAGTGTTGCTTTCAGTAATTTTTTTAGACATTCTTGATCCAACAAATGTAAAAATAATTGCGGTTACGAGTAGCCATAATTCCATACTCATGCTGCTAGTTCTCCTTGATAGCCTTCCCACCACGATGGCGCAGGACGACCTTTTTCCCACTTAGCGAAATGCTTAGAGCGGTGATAATAATTGCGATATGCTTGCACAGGATTGCCTTCTACCATACACTCTGGATAAGCTTTCATAGCTTGTGGAAACTCAGTTATAGTTTCATTAGGTATATTTGAAGGAAGGCTTCTGAGGACGTCTGAGAGCTTTTGATAAGTTAGATGTTGTTTACCAAAGCGAGTTTCGAACTCAGCACAGAGGGCTAGAAAGTGCTCGTAGTGCCATATATAATTAGCACTAGTAGCCATAGTCCATACTGTACAAGGGTGGTAGTGATGCACTGCGTTGTACAGAACACCATCTAGATTGTTGTTTGAATGCGGATATGCTTTAACCATGCGCTTGCCAGATTTTGAAGGACGCTTTTCCATATAGCCGTCAAGCATACGATGAGCAGTAGATAACATTTGTGCAGCTTCTACAATCATTTTTGGAATATGCTTGTCACACATCATCTCTGCTGATTCGATAGGACATTCTGATAGGACGAATACGTTCATTACTTTACCCAGATGTGATTGTATTTTGGAGGAAGATTGCTACAAGTATACGTGTCACCTTCGGCGTAATTTGTAACACCGATGCATTGATCAGTTGAGTAACTTACTTTAACATCTGGTATCGACATCATATCGAGAGAAACTTTAGCAGCAAAAGCAGTGCCGCCAATAATTAGTAGCCAACCTAGCACAGAATATTTCATAACTTTACCATTCATAATTGTTTCCTTAGATTTATTTATCTAGTTATTATACATCATTTAAAAACAAATGTCAACCATTAATTTTTGATTAAAGCCCAATTAAAATCAGACAAGAAATCTGCAGCATTTAACTCAGGCTGAGTAGAGTTAAAATCAAGATCATCCATAGGCTCAGAAGAGCCGTCGTTTTCCATGCCATCGAACTCTTGATCGATAAGTTTTTGATCTACGTCTTGATAAGTAATTTGCATTGTGGAATTCCTTTCCATTAAACAGTTTTATTCATTGCATTGGCGTTAGAGATAAATTCTTCACAAGAAAAATCGAACTCTTCATTAAGAGCATCTAAAGGGATAGTAAAATCAGTTTTACTAAGATCAATGTGGATGTCAGATTCAACGAAGTTCCAGTTCATTGTACCGTCTTCGTTACGATTTGCTTTTAAAGCAGTTGCTGCCTGAAAAGCTTTGTCAAACGCAGGTATCCAAGTATTTGAAGATGTATGATCCATGATGTGTTCCTTCTTATTTAATTTATAAAACTATTATAGACTATTCTGAAACGAATGTCAACAGTTAATTTCATTTAATTTGAAGTTTTTTGCAGGCATTTAGTAATCATTTCTTCCCCTTATAACCAAGAGCTTCCATTGCGCCAACTGGAGAACTGCTTTGTTGAAGCTCGATATACTGCTCGATAGTAACATTTTTTACCAAGAAGTTAACCCACGCTTTCCAAGGCTTATATCCGTATTTGAAACGAGCAATGAATGTAGGCTGTGGCTTACCAATCCAAGATGGGTGGCAGTTAGGACGAGCCACTTCCATGTTAACAGATTTAGTGTGGCGTCCACGATACATTAGATACATACCGTCCCAAGTGAAGTCGTCTTTGATAAATGATGTTGTCATAGTGGTGTTCCTTAATTTGTTTATATGTATATTATACATCATCTGGAAACAAATGTCAACCCTTTTTTTCATTTAATTGCAAGTTTTTTACTTTCTTTTATATCGATAGATTATATCAGCAAAAGCTACTAGAACAAAAGGTAATATGAACAAATAAAGCAAAACAACCTCCATTTCAGCATGACCATTGTGGATACGCTGAACAGAGGCTATAAAGACGATACAAAAGAATGAAACAATAAGAGCTATATTAGCTTTCACTTCTACCCCATTTCTTAAAGAAGCGCTGAGCCATATCTTCTGTTTCAAAAGAGTATGTATCTTCGTACGAATCAGTGAATGTTTGAATAGACCATTGATACGGTTCAAGCTCAGCTCTGCACCATAGCTTGCCATTGCCTCTATTATCTGAGCAGGCTGTAACTAGCCACGCATCATCTCTCCAACCCATTTTGTAATCGTGTACTTCTAACGGTAGCATTGTAGTTGGATACTTTTCGTCACAGGTGTATCCTACGCTATCTTTTCCTGTTAGAAAAGGTTGAGTATCTTCTTTTCTAGTACATATGATAACTGCAGTTCCTGAAGGATCTCTGACTATATACATTTTTTTATGTCTCCCATACCATTGTTTTAATAGCTTCTTCGTCAAAACTAGTTCCCAGAACTTGGGATGCTAATTCTTCGAGGTAGTTAAAATTGTCAGAATGAAATTGATAAAGAGGATTTCCACCAGCAGGACCGTTTTCCTGTACTAGAGTTGCAGTACAACCATGATCTTTTGCGAATTGAGAAACTTCTGAATGAGTTGGTTCAGATGAGATGTCGAGTTCTATGTTGTATGTCATAGTGTTATCCTTTGATTAATTTATAGAGCTATTATACATCATCTTGAAGTAAATGTCAACAGTTAATTTCGAACTATTTCTGGGCCAGAAGAAGTAAACTCCATACCAGACATGTTACCCACATAAACTTTGCCATTCCATTTCATTCGAATTTTGTTTGTAGCAACGTATGCATCAAAACTAACTTTGTCTTTAACATTATCACATTCAGCTTCAACAGATACATCTGTACGAGTACTCGTAATGTTGCACACATCTTGATAATAAATCTTATTAGTAATATTCATATTCCATTCATCTCCTTGTATTTTTTTCTAACAGACAGAAAGTGTTCTAGGTAATCGAAAGTGTTGATCTTAAATACTTGAGATTCGTGTCCATCAACAGCAATTAAGATAACTGCTTGTTTGATTGGAATACCGGTTCGCTCAAGAAATGCTGCAGCATAGAAACAAGCTTGCATGAAGTAGCCTTCAATCCATTCTTCTTTCTTTGGTTTACGTGAGGTTTTGAAATCAATGATAGATAGAACACCATCATATTCAGCGATGCAGTCAACTTGACCAGCAGTCTTGAGTTTATCGCTATAGAGGAATACTTCTTGCATCCATACGTTATCTAAACGACCATCAATGGTTTGTCGTAGATCGTTGAATGTATTGAGATTAGATGGCATTTGTTTGCCTTTCCAATCTTCTTTATTATCGATATAATCTTCAGCAAGTTTGTGAACTGCTGTACCACGACCTGCCGCTTGACGAGAAATCTTATTTGCTTCCTCGTGACCTATACGATCACGCCATTCCATAATACCCTGTTTTGATAGTATTCCTAGAACAGTAGTGATCGAAGGATATGCGTTGCCTTCTGGAGTAAAGTATCTACGACCAGATTCAGTAGTTTTGCGAGTTAACGATGGTAACACTATTCCGTGCTCAACGTGTGTAAACATAATATAAGCCTTATTTGTTTCTATTAATATAAATTATATCATAGAATTAACTAAATGTCAACTAGTTTTACATATTTGTTTATAACCAAATTCTGCGTGGTGTACTTGGGGTAACGCCGTGTGTTACATTTAGTGCTTCTACAGCTTCTCTAACTTCATCACCTATTAAACGGATATTCACATGCCAACCATCTAAGTCTTCCATCTCAGGATACTCCAAGCC
>Ga0209092_10000024_pt1 | contig 117425 bp, 102 predicted proteins | sample FraStrMetagenome_FD_187446 | JGI IMG/M metagenome (GOLD analysis project Ga0209092, IMG submission 187446) | Marine eukaryotic phytoplankton communities from Arctic Ocean - Fram Strait ARC3M Metagenome (SPAdes) (version 2) | ecosystem: Environmental > Aquatic > Marine > Oceanic | place: Fram... | reverse complement strand
AAACTGTCATCCTAAGAGAGCCCGCGAACCGAAGGATCTCCAGTCCACACAGAGCCCCTTAATCTCCCATCTCGTCAGAGTCTCTCAATCTGTCATCACAACAGAGCTTCGAAATCTGTCATCACAACAGAGCTTCGTAATCTGTCATCACAACAGAGCCTCGTAATCTGGCATCACAACAGAGCCTTGTAATCTGTCATCCCGGCAGAGCCCTGTAATCTGTCATCCCGACAGAGCGGAGCGACGAGGGATCTCTTGACCTATCTCAACCTACTCACTATCTCATTAGCAACCCCCCAGCTTCTTGACTATGGTTAGCCCTAATAAGTTTCAAATAAGGCAATGACTGTAGTCATGGATGGCCCTATTAACTTGGTTTACGCCAACTTAATAGAACAAGAATCTGAAGGAGCAGATTATGGATCCGGTTTCACTTTTGTTTACTGCGTACCTAGACAGTATTCAAAATACCGTACACGCCCGTTTTACCGATCTTTATGGCACCGAAATCAAAGCGGTGATGATTGAGTATCAGGGTGTCGAAGTCCCTTACCAATATCAGCTCTGGCGCGTGAGAAATAAAAGTGTCTGCCAGCCTTACAAGTCCCAGATAACCCAGTTCTCGAAGTGCACATTGGCGGCGAAAGCGCTGTTTAGGGATCTCTGCGCTCAGCTTTCAGACAAGCCTAGTAATCACTGGCGTCATTCCAAAATGAAAAATATGTACTGCAATGCGGCGGTGTCGTATGAGGCGACTGTGGCGCGGATTGGTGTGCCGGGGGAGCGTAATGAGAAGGAGACGGCTCGGGCGGAATGTAACTTGGCTATAGCGGCGGCGTTGGAGAGTCGTGATCCGGTGGTGATTTCTGAGAGGGAGAGGGTTTGTTGTGGGTAGTTCCAATTATAGAAAGAAAGGAAAACATATTTAAAGAATTAATTATTTACGAATAATATTTTAAAAAGGAAATGTTAATGAAAGCGAAAGAATTATTATGTGAGGGAAGTGCGCTTCATCATAAACTTCGTAGAAAAACAGATTTAATAGAATATATTAGGTCAAATTCTGACTCTACTTCGAACTATTCAGTATTACTTGGGGCTGGCTGTTCTGTCACTTCGGATATTGATTCTGGAAGAGATTTAGTAAATGAATGGATGAAAGAAATATACGAACATACGAATAATCATGACCTAAAAACTAGTGAAGAACTACTCGACTATTTTGTTAAGACTCAAACTTCATGGTTTAATTCCGCAAACCCATATGCGTCATTATTTGAAAAAAAATATGACCTTGCAAGCCAAAGAAGAAGGTTTGTAGAGTCTAAGGTGGATGGTAAATTACCATCAATCGGATATGCATATCTAGTGGACTTAGTTAATAAAGGCCATTTATCTACTTTTTTCACGACAAATTTTGACGACTTATTGCAGGAGGCCTTTTATCAGTTTTCGGGTAAAAGGCCGATTATGTGCGCGCATGACTCTTCTGTTCAGTCGATTTCTATTACATCAACTAGGCCAAAAATAATAAAGCTTCATGGGGATTATCTTTTTGATGACATAAAAAGTACCCTACGTGAGACTGAGTCACTAGAGCAAAATATAAAAGAAAAGCTAATCCAGTTTTGTAAAGAATTTGGCCTAATCGTCATCGGATACTGGTAGTGATAGGTCGATAATGGACGTTATCGAGTTTTTAACGAAGCAAGAAAACTACTTGTCTAATGGGTTATATTGGTGCCTAAGAGAGGATGATGAAGTCAATAGTACGTTAGAGAAGCTATTGTGGCGTGATCGAGTTTATCCGATATTTGTAGATGGTTTTGATGAGTTTTTTGCGGCTGCTCATAATGGAATTATTTCAGGCGGACTTGGGATAGAATCAAACCTTAACCAGCCAAAGATTAAAAAAAATGTCGGTTTTATGATGGAGGACTCGCACAAATTAGTCAAAGATAAGATCATTAAAAATGAACTAGACAGATTGAAAAGTATGGATAGACAAATTGAAATATCAAACTTTATAACTGATATTTCCAGTGACAAAGACGCCTCATCAAGCCTTCCAATTTCGGACTATAGGGATTTATTAGAGATAGGGTCATTTATTGCTAAAAAAGACTTCAAAAAGGCAAAGACTCTTGCGAAAGAAGATTATAATGAATCCTCTAGTGACACGGCAAGGCCTCAGTACTTATTTAAACTCATAAGCTTGTCTTCTCTGTTAGGCGATAATAGAGAAGCTATTAAATGGTGTGAAAAACTATATGAAATAGACGCTTATAACATTAGCTATTTGATGGAAAAATCGAAGTATTTGGATTTAGAAGATAGAATTAAGTATCTTAAAGGTTTGAAAAATAGGTTTCCGAGAAAATATATAATTGCAAATAAGTATTCTTCTGAATTATTGAGAAATTTGCGTCATTGTCCATCGAAAGCAGCAGGGATTAGGAATGAAATATTTGAAGCCCTTGATCTGAGTATTAGTCTTGAGCCGTCTCTTTCAAACTATGGCTGGCAGTTAAAGTACAGTGCTTTAAGTAACGTATTTCTCAAGGATAATAGTGATGATGTTGAATTAAAGGAGCATGTCGAAAATGCCAATAAGATAAATCCTCGGCATATTACCTGTCTTAGACTCCGAGCTAAATATGCTTCAAAACAGCGAGATTTTAAGTATGCTGCCTGTCTGATTGATGATTTATATGAGGAGTATGGTACGTCCTCTATTGAACGAATGATCGAGATAAATTCCATTTTGTCTAGTATTCATTCTGATCTTTTTGAATTTCCTGATAAAAAAATATGTTTGCAAATGATGAAGAAATTTTATGAGGTTCATCTAAAGGATATGTTTATAGAAAGAGACCCTATGCTGCTTTTGGATAAAGCAAAATACTTTATAGGGCAAACTAAAAATATTAATAAATCTAAAGAATATTTTGAAAAATCGCTCGACTCATCAGATATTGTAGAGGCCCTTCCTTATGCAATCACCTTTATTGATTGCTTTGAAGGGGATTATCTTGAGCGGGTCAAGCTGCTTTTTGATACATATAAATTCGAATTTGAGGAAAGAGTTTATCTTGAGGCAATGTCTGAGATTAGCGCTTTGAGTGGAAATTATGAGGCTGCATTAGATTACATAAAAAGATCCTATGATGCTGGGTTGTCGCTGGCGGGATATTTGTGCAGTTATTCTTTCATTTGCTTGTTAGATAAACAGTATGATCTGATTATTGAAATGCATGAAAAATTTACAGATTTTGATGATAAGGAAAGCTTTGAAGCATGGAAGATAAACTATACCTACGCATTAAAAGAAAAGAATATTCAATACAGTGACGTAACTATTAGGAATATGTCGGCTCAGTCGACGAATGAATCGATCAAGTTGGCAGCTTTTGCAATATTAGGTAACATTGATACGGTGAAGAGAATGGTACGGTCAGAGATTAATAAGGATTTTATGAATTACTTTAAATTCATAAAGTGGCCAATTTTGGAGGGGGTTAAGGAGACAATCATAGACGAGTTCTCGCTTAATTATACCCCTGAGTCCGCTTCTAATACGTAACCGACTGCCGCCATTGCTTTGCGCTTTCGGGATGCCGACGTTTTAGCTATGTCATGTCGATAGTATAGGGCTGTCACCCAAACAACGACTTCAACGCCGCCAATGACTCCTCACCCTTAGCCTGATTCTCTTCCTTACTAATTTCAACACCACCGCCAATCCTAACCAAATCATCCTCTGGCAACTCATCCACAAAGCGACTCGGCGTAGTCGGCGACGTATCCCCAAACTGCGTCCGCTGCCGTGCACTGGTCATAGTCAGCGTCCGCTGCGCCCGCGTAATACCCACATAGGCAAGACGCCGCTCTTCTTCAATGGCGCCCCCTTCAACACTGTTTTTATGGGGCAGAATATCTTCCTCCATGCCCACCATAAACACATGCAAAAACTCCAATCCCTTCGCCGCATGTAATGTCATCAGCTGGACTTTATCATCCGCAGACTCTTCCTTCTCTCGGTCGAGAAGATCCCGGAGAATCAGCTTGGAGATGGCATTTTCAATTTTGCTATCGCCTTTCTCTTCGTCGGTGGCAGTTTCGTCGTTCTTTAATACCTGAGCCAATTGCTTGAGCAAAAACTGCACATTGTCCCAGCGCTTATGAGCTACATGGTCGCTGCTGGCGTTTTGTTTTAGCCAGTCAAGGTATTCGATGTCGTCGAGCATTTCATTGATGGCTTCAATGGGTTTGCCGTTATAGACATTGCGATTGATATTTTGCACCCAGTGCTTGAAGCGTTTTAGGCGCTCCAAACTATTGGCTGGCATGGTGGCGGTGAGGCCGACTTCGTCGATGGCATCGTAGAGTGACAAGGTGCGTTTATTGGAATACTCACCAAGTTTTTCTAAGGTGGTGGGACCAATCTGTCTGCGTGGGGTGTTGATAATCCGCAGCATGGCATTGTCATCGTCTGGGTTAATAATTAACCTCAGGTAGGCCATGATATCTTTGATTTCGGTCTTGGCGTAGAACGATTGGCCGCCGGTAATCTCGTAGGGAATACTCTGAGATTGCAGCTTAATCTCAATTATTTTGGCTTGGTAGTTACCGCGATAGAGCACGGCGAAGTCACTGTATTTACAGCGTCTCTTGAGCCGCATATCGATAATTTCATTGACCACGCGTTCGCATTCGCCATCTTCGTTGTCACTGCTGATAAAGCGCAGTGGGTCGCCGGGACCCAGTTCACTCCACAGCGCTTTGCTGATGAGGTGAGGGTTGTTGGCGATTAAGGTGTTGGCGGCTTTTAGTATGCGGCCGGTGGAGCGGTAGTTCTGCTCGAGCTTAATAATATTGAGGGTGGGAAAATCCGTCTGCAGCTGCATAAGATTTTCCGGGCGTGCACCGCGCCAGGCGTAAATCGACTGATCGTCGTCGCCGACTACTGTCAGTGCCTGTTTGTCGTTGACCAAGGTGCGCACCAGTTCGTACTGGGCAAGGTTAGTGTCCTGATATTCATCGACCAGTAGGTAACGGATACGACGCTTCCACTTGTCGAGGACTTCGGGTTTGTTGCGAAACAGCAGCACCGGGGTCATGATCAGGTCGTCAAAATCGACGGCGTTATAGGCTTTTAGGGCGCGCTGATAACGTTCGTAGAGCATGGCCGTGGCTTGCTCGCTATTGCTGGCCGATGCGCTGGCGACTTGATGGGGTTCGAGTAGGCCGTTCTTCCAGTTGGAGATGGTGTTCTGGGCGGTGTCGATTAGCTTTTCATCGAGTTCGGTGTTGCGCGCTAGTAGTTCTTTTAACAGATTGCGGCAGTCTTCTTGGTCGAGTATGGAGAAGCCGGGTTTAAACCCCAGGGCTTTGATCTCGCTGCGAATAATATTTAGGCCGAGGTTGTGGAAGGTGGAGACGGTAAGGCCTCTGCCATCTGCGCCGCTAAGTAGGCTGGCGACTCGGGCTTTCATTTCCCGGGCGGCTTTGTTGGTAAAGGTTACGGCGGCGATATTGCGCGCGGGGATGCCACATTCTTCGACTAGGTAGGCGATCTTTTGCGTGATTACACTGGTTTTACCACTGCCGGCACCGGCGAGTACCAACAGCGGGCCGTCGATATATTTCAGCGCAGCCTGCTGCTGGGGGTTGAGCGATTTGGCCATTCGGTTCTCTTTGTTTTTTCGGTTAGCGTCAAAAGACCCTAGGCCATTTCAGAAATTACTTTTCGCTTGTCTTGTAACTGGGTCAGTGAGCTTTCGAAGTCGCTGAGTTTTTGACGTTCTTTGGCGACCACTTCTGCCGGGGCGTTGTCGACAAATTTGGCATTGCTAAGTTTGCCGGAAAGCTTTTTCGCTTCCAGGGCATTCTTCTCGATTTCACGATCCAAGCGCGCCAGTTCGGCGTCGACATCGATGATGCCCGCCATGGGCACGAGGATTTCCAGATCTCCGGCCAATGATGTGGCACTGAGTGGGGCGTCTTCTGGATTGTCGAGCCAGGTAATCGATTCAAGATTGGCCAGCTTGCTGAGGAACTGGCGATTGTCTTCCATGCGGCGCTGATCGTTGTTGCCACCTTTGGTCATATAGATGGGCAGCGCTTTGGCAGGAGAGATATTCATCTCGCCGCGAATATTGCGCACGCCGATAATCACCGCTTTCAGCCATTCGATATCGGCCAATGCATCTTGATCCACTTGGCCGCTGTCGGCTACTGGATAGGGCTGCAACATAATGGTGTCGCCTGCGGGGTCCAGTTCAATACCGGCCAGTGGCGCGATATTTTGCCAGATCTCTTCGGTGATAAAGGGCAGCATGGGGTGGGCCAGTCGCAATGTGGCTTCCAATACTCGAACCAGTGTGCGGCGGGTGCCTTTCTGCAGTTGCGGATCGCCATTCTCGTCCCAGAGAACCGGCTTGGACAGTTCCAAATACCAGTCGCAGTATTCATTCCAGACAAAGTCGTAAAGGGCCTGTGCGGCGAGATCAAATCGGTAGCTGTTGATGGCGTCGGTGACATCGGTTTCCGCTTGCTGCAGGCGCGAGATAATCCAGCGGTCGGCGAGGCTGAGTGTGTAATCTTCGGAATTGTCCTGACCACAGTTCTCGGCACCATTTTCTCCGGTAGCGTTCATCAGCACATAGCGTGAGGCGTTCCAGATCTTGTTGCAGAAGTTGCGGTAACCTTCCAGGCGCTTCATATCCCAGTTGATATCGCGACCCGTGGAGGCCAGGGCGCAGAGAGTGAAACGCAATGCGTCTGATCCATGAGGCTCGATGCCATCGGGGAATTGTTTTCTGGTACGGCTGGCAATCTTGGCGGCTTGCTGGGGCTGCATCATATTGCCGGTGCGCTTGGCTAGCAGGCTTTCAATATCGATGCCGTCGATCATATCCAAGGGGTCGAGCACATTGCCCTTAGACTTGGACATTTTTTGCCCCTGCTCATCGCGAATCAGGCCGGTGACATAGACGGTTTTGAAGGGTATCTCGGGCTCGCCTTTTTCATCTTTGATTAGGTGCATGCTCATCATCACCATGCGTGCGACCCAGAAGAAAATAATATCAAATCCGGTCACCAGCACATCGGTGGGGTGGAACATTTTTAGGCGGTCGGTCTGCTCGGGCCAGCCCTGAGTACCAAAGGTCCAGAGTGCTGACGAGAACCAGGTATCCAGAACATCTTCGTCTTGCTTAAGGGCTATATCGCCGAGGTTATATTTCTCTCGGACATCGGCTTCGCTGCTGCCAACATAGGCTTTGCCGGCTTCGTCGTACCAGGCGGGAATCTGGTGACCCCACCACAGCTGACGAGAGATGCACCAGTCTTGGATATTGCGCATCCAAGAGAAGTACATATTTTCGTACTGCTGGGGGACAAATTTAATCCGTCCATCCTCTACGGCTTCTATGGCTGGGCCGGCGAGTTTCTTGGCGTCTACATACCATTGGTTGGTGAGCAGCGGTTCGATAACCACGCCGCCACGATCACCATAGGGCACGGTCATATCGTTTTCTTCGATACTCTCCAGTAGACCTAGGGCTTCAAAGTCGGCGACGATTTCTCGACGCGCGGCGAAGCGTTCCATGCCGCGATACTTTTCCGGCAGTGTTGAATCTAGTTCATTGTTGTCACTGCCATCGCTATTAACGCATTCGGCGGTCTGGCGAATATCGGCATTGGTGGTGAGGATGTTGATCATTGGCAGCTTTTGACGCTGGCCAACTTCATAGTCATTAAAGTCGTGGGCTGGGGTGATTTTTACACAGCCGGTGCCTTTTTCCATATTGGCGTAGTCATCTGCCACTATGGGAATAAGACGGCCCAGCAAGGGTAATTCGACAAACTGACCGATCAGGTTTTCATAGCGGGCGTCTTCTGGATTCACCGCAACGCCAGTGTCGCCGAGCATGGTTTCTGGGCGGGTGGTGGCAACCACTATATAGTCTTTGCCATCCAGTGTTTTGGCGCCATTGGCCAATGGATAGCGCAGATGCCACATCTTGCCTTTGACTTCGCGGTTCTCAACTTCGAGATCAGAGATCGCGGTGTGCAGTTTCGGGTCCCAGTTGACCAGACGCTTGCCGCGATAAATGAGGCCGTCGGCATGAAGGCGAATAAAGGCTTCTTGCACGCCCTGGTAAAAGCCATCGTCCATGGTGAAGCGTTCGGTTTCCCAGTCCACAGAGTTGCCGAGACGGCGCATCTGCTGAGTGATATTGCCGCCAGATTCCTCTTTCCACTCCCAGATTTTTTCAATAAATTTCTCGCGGCCCATCTCTTCGCGGCCAGGTTGGCCCTCGGCGGCAAGCTTGCGCTCGACAACCATCTGCGTGGCAATACCTGCGTGATCAGTACCCACTTGCCAGAGCGCATTTTTGCCCTTCATGCGGTTATAGCGGGTCAGGGCATCCATAATGCCGTGCTGCAGAGCATGGCCTATGTGCAGGCTGCCGGTGACATTCGGTGGTGGAATAATAATGCTGTAGGGCTCGCCTGCACCGCCTTCGCTCATGTCGGGGGCAAAATAGCCGCGGTCTTCCCAGGTTTTATACCATTTGGTTTCTATATCCTGGGGGGCAAATGTTTTATCCATTATCGAACTCGGCTATCTAATTTTAGGGCGGGAAATTTAAGAGGGAGATTATAGGGGTTGGTAGCTTTTGTTCCTAGCACTGAGGGCCAACAACAGCCCTGAGAGAGAATTAATTTTCCCGTTTAAAACGCTCGACCACTAGGTGGCGAATCTTCTCGCGCAACAGCTGGTCAATTCGCGGCCGCATTTTGGCCATCAGTTTGTTGACCACGGCATTGATCTGATCGTTGCTTGGCCCATGATTGCTGGCTTGCGCACTGGAGGGCTTTTCAAATAGATGCTGCTGGGCCCGATTAAACTGGTCTCCCAATTGCTTTTCACCATCCACTTCATCGTCAACCACATCGCTGAGAATAGGGATCTCAAGATTGTGCACATCCTCTTCACTGAGACTTTCTGGCAGTTGCAGGTCTGAGTCCGCCAAGGATTGGGCGTTGGTATCTGAGAGCAGATTATTTTGCAGAGAGTAGAGGTCGTCGAGAAGATCTTCGAGATCAGGCGCGTTAGTGGTGGAGCTCTCTGCGTTGTTTTGGGTCTTGTCGTTCATCAGGGTTTAAATTTTTCAGTCAGGTCGTGGAAGCTTAGGGGGTAGCCTCGCTCTTTATAAAACTTGAAGTTATCGCGCTTGGCCTGCTCGTAGTCGGGCTCCGGATAGATCACTTCCATAACCCGTTCAAAGCGGCTAAACCAAGTGGGAATTGCCCCCTGTAAGTTGATCAGAATACCGTGATGCTCGCCGGGGTCACTGCTGTCAGCACTGATTGCGATGGGCAAATGCTCAATACCAACGCCATGAGGTACAAAAGCACTGGCTTGAAAGCCCCAGAGCAGTTTATCTAACTGTTCTGCGGTGTCGTTATCCGGCACTAAACAGAGTACTTGTTGCTTGGCATTAACCGCTTTTTGGGTCAGCTGACAGACCAGTGCTAGGGCGACCTGAAGGTCGCCGGATAATTTATAAAATGAAACACTGGTCATCTCGGCGTTATCCCGCTTTGCTGCGCAGATAGTCCATCAAGATAGGCACTGGACGTCCGGTAGAACCTTTGGCGGCACCAGAGAGCCATGCGGTTCCGGCCACATCCAAATGGGCCCACTTATACTTTTTAGTGAAACGCGCAAGGAAGCAGGCGGCAGTAATAGTGCCAGCCTGAGGGCCGCCAATATTGGCGATATCGGCAAAGTTACTTTTCAGCAGTTCGTCATACTCTTCATAGAGCGGCAGACGCCAAGCGCGATCACCACTGCGTGTGCCACTGCTGAGCAGTTGCTCGGCGAGCTGATCATCATTGGATAGCAGGCCGGCGGTAACTTTACCCAGTGCGCTGATTACGGCGCCGGTAAGAGTAGCGATATCGATCACTGTGTCGGGCTTAAAGCGCTCGGCATAAGTCAGCGCGTCACAGAGAATCAAACGACCTTCGGCATCGGTATTTAATACCTCAATAGTCTGGCCAGACATGCTGGTGACTACATCGCCAGGTTTGGTGGCATTGCCATTGGGCATATTTTCGACTGCCGGAATAATGGCCACTACATTGACTGCCATTTGGGTTTCGATAAGGGCATTGATTACGCCGATCACCGAGGCGCCACCGCACATGTCGTATTTCATTTCGTCCATGCCGCCGCCTGGCTTAAGGCTGATGCCTCCGGTATCAAAGGTCACTGCCTTGCCCACCAAGACAACCGGTTTGGTGCTGGCTTTGGTGCCCTGGTATTTGATCACAATTAAATGTCCTGGCTCGACTGAACCGGCGCTGACGGAGAGCAGGGAACCCATCTTGAGTTTTCTCATCTGCGCTTCGCTGAGCACACTGGTGCTGACCTTGGCGCGGCTCTTAGCACGACTACTAGCCTGGCCCTTGGTCAATGCCTTAGCTTCAGCGGTAATAAAGCTCGGGGTGCAGATATTGGCTGGCAGGTTGCCCAGCTGACGCGCGGCATTCATGCCATTGCCTACGGCTGCGCCATAAATCAGACCTTTTTTCGCGGCTGTGGCATCGGCTTTGCTCGGTGCCCAGTAGGTGAGGTTCTTGAGTTTTTTGGGTTTAGATTTTTTAACGCTTTTCGGTACCGGAGCATACTGGTAGCTTGCGGCCTGAATGCTGCGTGCGACTATACCGGCCTGCCACTCGCTGTCATCGGAAAGCCCTTCTCCAACCCAAACGGCTTTGACGCTAGGGGTCTTGAGCAGTGCCGCAGCACCTGCACCTATGACTTTTATCTGTTGCTGCTGACTGTTGGCTCCTGCAGTGCCAAGCAGGATAATACGCTTGCCGCTGACGCCGGGAATATGCATAACCAGGGTCTCGCCGCTACTACCACTGAAATCACCTGCTTTAATTAAAGAGGAGATGGCACCGTCTAAAGACTTATCTAGTGCATCAGCACTGTCTTTTAGTTGTGGGCCGGTCGGGAGAATGAGAGAATCCGCTTTTATGTTTAACAGCTGTGCGGCAGATGCAGTAAAATCCATGTTTGCTCCGTTTGGTAGTCGTTTTTTTTGAATGATTTGAATCTCAATAAGGCACGAACGATAGCATAAATTTCGCTACAACACCCAAGGGCTATAAGCTTAACCTGTGATTATTTTCCGTTATCTCTGCCGCGAAATTCTATCTGCCACTACGGCCGTCTGCGTGATTCTGTTGCTGGTGCTAATGAGCGGCCGCTTTGTTAAATACCTCGGCAAAGCAGTGGCCGGGGATATGGATTCCAACTCTATTTTCGCGATGATCGGCTATCGCATTCCAAGCTTTCTTGAATTGACACTCCCTCTGGCCTTCTTTCTCGCAGTGCTGCTCTCCTTTGGACGGCTCTATGTGCAGAATGAGATGAGTGTATTAAAAGCCTGTGGTGTCTCCGAGCGTCGGCTGATGGGCTACACGCTCATTATTGCCTCAGTTTTTGCTCTGGCTACTGGCTGGCTGAGCCTCTCGGTTTCCCCTTCGGGCATGACCAAGGCTGAGGCCCTGTTTGATGCCGAAAAATCCCGTAGTGAGCTGGATAAGTTAATGCCGAAAAAGTTTTACTCTCTGTCCGGAGGCAAAGGCGTTACCTATGCCGAGGCGGTGACCGAAGACCGCGAGTTAGATGAGATCTTTTTGGCGATGACCGCGGGCAGTGATGAAAACTCTGATCGCCGTTTGATTTTGGTGCTCGCCGACAAAGGTCGCCAACAGCAAGCGGAGAACAGCAGTGAGCGCTATCTGGTAATGGAGAGTGGTTACCGCATTGAAGGTGTGCCCGGGCAGAATGATTACCAAATCACCCGCTTTGAAGAATATGGCTCGCGCTTGGAGGACAGTGCGCCATCCATCAGGAAGACCAAGACCGATGCTATGGCGACAGGGTTATTGCTGGGCTCAAATGATCCGGAGTTGCAAGCTACCTTGCAGTGGCGTCTATCGATTCCGTTGATGGTGTTAGTGGTGACTATATTGGCAGTGCCCCTGAGTCGCACTAATAACCGTCAGGGCCGCTATGGCAAATTGTTGCCGGCGATTGCCCTCTACTTTACCTATTTGGTTGCTCTCAATGCCATGCGTGGTGCGCTGGAATCTGGTGCGATTCCGATCTCCGTAACTCTGCTTCCGGTCCATGCAGTGTATCTGGGGATTGCTGTTTTGCTGCTTAGGTCTGGTGGTCCGAAAAAGTCTAATGCAGGTCAGGCCAATGGTGAGGTGACAGCATGATGCATCGTCTATCTTGGCATGTGGGTAAAACGGTATTCGCCGCTATCGCAGTGACGCTATTGGTGTTGGTTGGCTTAGACTCCGTGGGTGCGATTATTGATCAGTCCGCTGATGTGACGCGCAACTACTTCTTCGCCGATGCGATGATCTATGTAGTCACTCTGGTGCCCTCAAGAATTTATGAATATATTCCCTTCGCTTCACTGATTGGCTGTCTGGTTGGCCTAGGTCTGCTGGCTGGCAATAGCGAGGTGATTGTTATGCGTGCGGCTGGTGTGTCGCCACTGCGTATCGTCGGTTTTGTACTCAAGCCGGTGCTGATCTTTATTATTTTGGGTATGACTATTGGAGAGTACTTTTCGCCTTACCTGGATCAGTTGGCTGAGGGTAAACGTGAGTATTTGCGCAAGGGTGAGAGTGCTCAGGATTCGTCGTCAGGCCTGTGGAATCGTGAAGGCAATCAGTTTATGCATGCCAACGCAGTGTTCCCTGGTGGGGTTTTGTATGGCGTAACACGCTATCAGTTTAATGATGAGCGGCAGATTCAAGAGGCGAGCTTTGCCTCCCGGGCGACCTTTAATTCAACTGAGCGTTACTGGATAGAAGAGAATGTCTCGGTAACTCGGTTCTTGGGTGACAGTACTGAGAGAGATAAGCTGATTACTCGACGCTGGGATTCGGAGTTGACGCCGAATGTGTTGATGCTAAATATTTTGCCGGCGGACTCGCTATCGATTGAGAGTCTCTACAGTTATATTGCGTTTCTTGAGTTGCAGAATATAGACACTGCCAGCTACGAAGTGGCGCTGTGGCGAAAGGCTCTGCAGCCATTGATTATTATTGGCTTGGTCTTGTTGGGTATCTCATTTGTCTTTGGTCCGCTGCGGGACTCGACTATGGGATTCCGGATTTTTATCGGCGTGGTATTTGGTATTAGCTTCCGTATTTTCCAGGATATGCTTGGGCCGCTGAGTGTGGTGTTTCAGTTTCCGCCACTGCTGGCGGTGTTGGTGCCGATTCTTTTCTGTGTGTTGGTTGGGGTGTTTTTGCTTAGGCGCAGTGGGTAGGGTATGAGATCCCTCGTCGCTTCGCTCTGTCGGGATGACAGGATAAGAGGCTCTGTCGGGATGGCAGGGTAGCTATATCTTGTCATCTCGAACGAATGTGAGAGATCTCAAAACCTCCTTGTCGGGATGGCATGGTAAGGCGTTCTGTCGGGACGGCACAGTAAGTAGCCCTGTGGGGAGTGGCATTGTAGCTGTATCTTGTCATCTCGAACGAATGTGAGAGATCTCAAAACCTCCTTGTCGGGATGGCATGGTAAGGCGTTCTGTCGGGACGGCACAGTAAGTAGCCCTATGGGGAGTGGCATTGTAGCTGTACCTTGTCATCTCGAACGAATGTGAGAGATCTCATTGTTCAGGAGTGAAACTCTTAACCCTAAACCCTAAACCCTAAACCCTAAACCCTAAACCCTAAACCCTAAACCCTAAACCATTAATCCGCTCTATCGCCTAAGTCAGTACCCGCCGAACCGCCTTATTCCAGCCAGCCACTTTTTTATCACGCAGCTCAATTGCCATCTCAGGCGCAAAGTTTTTATCTAATCGCCAATTGTCAGCAAAGCCCTGCTGATCCGGCCACACTCCTGCGCGGGATCCCGCTAACCAAGCTGCACCTAATGCTGTGGTCTCGGCAATCACTGGGCGATCAACCGGTGCCTGTAAAATATCGGCGAGGCGCTGCATGGTCCAGTCGCTGGCGACCATACCTCCGTCAACACGCAATACCGTCTCTGCACGTTCATCCCAATCTGCCTGCATGGCATTGAGCAGGTCTAATGTTTGATAGCAAACTGACTCGAGCGCTGCTCGGGCGATTTCGGCCGGGCCTGTGCCGCGGGTTAAACCTAGTAGTGCACCGCGGGCATCGGCGTCCCACCAGGGGGCACCCAGTCCGGTAAAGGCGGGAATCATATAGACATCTTGATTGTCATCGGCCTGCTGGGCCAACTCCCCTGATTCTTTGGCACTGTCGATAATGCCGAGACCATCGCGCAACCATTGCACGGCGGCGCCGGCGATAAAAATTGAGCCCTCAAGGGCATAGGTCACTTTGCCGTCAAGTTGATAGGCGATGGTGGTGAGTAACTTATTGCTCGACGCCACGGCGGTGGTACCTGTATTTAACAGTGCAAAACAACCGGTGCCATAGGTAGATTTCATCATGCCTGTGTCAAAGCAGGCCTGACCCACTGTCGCGGCTTGCTGGTCGCCAGCAATGCCTAAAATAGCGATATCGCTGCCTAGCAGGCTGGTGATGCCAAAGTCAGCGGCGCAATCTTTAACCTCGGGTAGCAGTGACCGAGGAATATTAAAGAGGGTTAATAGTTCTTCGTCCCACTGGCCCTGGTGGATATTGTAGAGCATGGTTCTCGAGGCGTTGGTGGCATCGGTAGCATGGCTTTGGCCCTCGGTGAGGTTCCAGAGTAACCAGCTGTCCATGGTGCCAAAGGCCAGTTCACCGCGCTCGGCTCGGTCTCTGGCGCCGTCTACATTGTCCAGTAACCAGGCGACTTTTGTGGCGGAAAAATAGGGGTCGAGCAAGAGGCCAGTTTTAGCACTGACCATAGATTCTAGACCCTGATCTTTAAGGCCGTTGCAGTACTCTGCGGTGCGTCGATCTTGCCAGACAATGGCATTGTAGATTGGCTTACCAGTGCTACGATCCCATAGTAATGTGGTCTCGCGCTGGTTGGTGATGCCGATGGCGGCGATCTGCTGGGCGTTGATACCGGCTTCTACCAGTACCTGTTTTGCGGTATCTAAAGAAGTCTGCCAGATATCTAGAGCGTTGTGCTCAACCCAGCCGGAGTCGGGAAAATGCTGATCAAATTCTTGCTGAGACTGGGCAACTATGGCGTAGTGTTGATCAAATAATATGGCTCTGGAGGAGGTGGTTCCCTGGTCCATTGCTAGGATCAATTTTTTCTCTGAGTCCATGGTTGCGCCTTTCTATTATTTTGTTTTTGGTAACACCACAACTTCGGTAGCGCTATAAGTGTCGTGGAGACAGGCCCTCGCTGGTGGTAGTAGACACCATAGATAACCAATGCCACCGAATGCAAAAGACAGGCTAGCGAGAAAACTGCGTTTGATACATTGCTCGGGGGTTGCCAGTGAACCATCCGCCTGTTGCAATTTTAGCCGCCAGGATTTCATGCCCAATGTCTGGCCCTGTTTACGCCAACATATATAGTAGTAGCCGACTAAGGCGGCGATCAAGCAAGCAAAGCTAAGCCATTGCAATAGTGCCCCGGGCTGCACATCTTCAACTTGCTGCGATCCATTGAATAAAATCTTAAGCATGGTTAATAGGAGTCCATAGGCGAGGATAATCGCAAACAGCAGAAAGGCATCGTAAATAAGTGCCGCGAGACGACGCCATAAATTGGCTGTGGGATAGGACTCAGATTCAGAGGGGGACATATATTATTGGTCACAGTGGTTAATCATCTCCGAATTCTGCCGAAAGCCAGTACAATGCGCAATCATTAGAAAAACTATCGGGAGATTGTAGTGGATTGGATTTACGGCATACATGCTGTTCAAACCATGCTCAAGTCAGCGCCAGGGCGCGTGCGTGAGTTGCATGTTCAACGTGGCCGTCAGGATGATCGTCTACAAAAGATTCACAAGTTGGCTGAGCAGCACGGTGTCACCTTGCAGTGGGCGACGGTGAAAAATCTCGATGATAAAGTCAATGCTCGCCATCAGGGTGTTATTGCTCTCTGTGAAGAGGGGCAAACTCATGATGAAGCGTTTTTACTTGAGAGTATGGAAAAGCATGGCAACAAGGCGCTATTTTTAGTCCTCGATGGCGTCACTGATCCGCATAATCTGGGCGCCTGTTTGCGTTCGGCAGATGGCGCAGGGGTACATGCGGTGGTGGTGCCCAAAGACAACTCTGTGGGCTTGACACCTGTGGTGCAAAAAGTAGCCTGTGGTGCAGCCGAGTCTGTGCCCCTGGTGATGGTGACTAACCTGACCCGAACTCTGGAGAAGTTACAGCAGGCGGGTGCCTGGGTTGTTGGTGCCGCAGGCGAGGCGGAGCAGTTTATCTATGATATTGACCTCACTGGGCCTCTGGTGCTGGTGATGGGTGCGGAGGGCAAGGGTATTCGTCAGCTGACACGCAAGCAGTGCGATTATCTGGCCAAGTTACCTATGGCCGGAGAAGTGAGTAGTTTAAATGTGTCTGTGGCAACGGGGGTTTGTCTGTTTGAAATCGTCCGCCAGCGACGCGGCTAATAACGTCTCAGAAACTACCCCTATCATTGGTGATGTCAGATTTCAGAATATGCAGGCCGAGACTAAAGCTCTCGGCTGTCATTTTCGACTATGCTTAGTAAAGGTGGGCCTTTCCGCCAAATTGCTTTAAGACCTGTGCTTTAAAACCTGTGCTTTAAAAACACATGCTTAAAAAAAATAGCCTTTTAAACTTATTGGAAAACTGTGGTGGGGAATATGGCAGAGCCCAACATTTATTCAATACCTAACATCCTCAGTCTCTCTCGACTGGCGCTGGTGCCAGTTCTGATTGCGCTGGCGTATTTTGGTCTAGCGCAAGAATTTCTTATCGTTCTCGCGATCTCTCTATTGAGTGATGTGTTTGATGGCTATCTTGCGCGGAAGTTAAATCAAACATCAGAGTTGGGTGCAAAGTTGGATAGCTGGGGTGATGTGCTTACTTACGGTTGTATGATTCTTGGTCTCTACTGGATCTGGCCTCAGGTGTTTGCCCAGCAGGTTTGGTTTTTAGTTGCGGCAGGTTTGTCTTTTGTCGTGCCTGTGATGCACGCCTTCCGTAAGTTTGGCGAATATCCCAGCTATCATACGCTTGGAGCCAAAACCGCGGCGGTGCTGATGGCGCCAGCGTTTTACCTTCTTACTTTGATGGACGCAGATCTGTTCTTTAATGCAGTGATTATCTTCCATATTATCGTCGCTTTTGAAGAGATGGCGATCACCTCTGTACTGAACCACCCACGCAGTAATGTTCGCTCGGTTTTCAGCCTTATTGGCAACTCAAAACTGGCCGATTAAGGCCTCTTTATCGGGCTAAAAATGCTGGTTGCATCGGGCAGGTCAAGTCACTACAATAGCGCGCCTTACAGCGTCTGGGCTAATTGGCTCAGGCACTCCTTGTCTTACTGCAGCGACCGATAGGCGCTAGCGGGAGACTTTTAAATCCACGAGGAGATACAATGCGTCACTACGAAATCGTATTTCTGGTTCACCCGGACCAGAGCGAGCAAGTTTCCGGCATGATCGAGCGTTACACAGCTTCTATTGAAGCTGGTGAAGGCAAGGTTCATCGCATGGAAGACTGGGGCCGCCGCCAGTTGGCTTACCCAATCAACAAAATTCACAAAGCTCACTACATTCTGATGAATGTTGAATGTAGTCAGGAAGTTCTCGACGAGCTTAGTTCTACTTTCCGTTATAACGATGCTGTTCTGCGCAGCTTGGTTGTTCGTCGCGATGAAGCGATCACAGCTGAGTCACCGATTATGAAAATCGAGAATGCTGATAAAGCAGACAAAGAAGCACGTGAGCGTCGCAATGCCGCGAAAGCTAAAGCTGACGAAGCTGCCAAGGCCGTTGCTGATGCCGCTAAAGCCGCAGAAGACGCTGCTGAACCAGCGAAAAGCGAGGGAGAAGAATAATGGCTAAGTTTGTACGTCGTAGAAAGTTTTGTCGTTTCAGTGCCGAAGGCGCACCTGAGATCGATTACAAAGATTTAGACACTTTGAAAGGCTATGTGTCAGAGAGCGGCAAGATTGTACCTAGCCGTATCACTGGTACCAAAGCTCGCTATCAGCGTCAATTGGCAGAAGCTATTAAACGCGCTCGTTACATCGCGCTGCTGCCATACACCGATAGCCATAAGTAATAGAGGTTAAGTCCTTTGCGAGCCCTAGCAGACTTAATTATGCGTGGGCGTGCTCAGGCTTGTGGTGTTGCGGTATTTGGTAGCTTGCTACCGTTAATAAGCCCAGCGGCCATCGGTCTGGTCACCCTTCGTAAAGATAGCTCAGAAGGGTTAATTGTTGCACTTTGGGCGTTGTTGCCCTGGTTGGCACTTTACCTTACTGGCGGTATGAGCCCGTTGTTAACCCTGGCTCCATCTGCGGCACTAGTGGTCATAGTGGTTGCAGCCAATGTTTTACGCACCACGGCATCGTGGCAGTGGACATTGATCGGAGTAGGTCTCTGCAGTGCAGTAGCAGTGTCCATTGTTGGATTTGTTGCCAGTGCAGATATAGATCAGGTAGTGGCAGAGGTTGCCGAGCTGGTTGCACAGATTAGTGCACAGGCCGGTGTGTCGGAGGAGCTCAGTCTGGTTCCCGACAGAACATTTGTGCTCGGTTTGTTGGCATGGATGATTGCTCTTACTGTGGTCTGTGGCTTGTTAGTTGCTAGGTGGTGGCAGGCGCTGTTATTTAATCCCGGTGGATTTCGCGAAGAATTCCACGGTTTTCGATTAGAACAGCGGGTTGCGGTTATCTTGTTCGCGATTGTTGTTGCTGGTGTGGCGTTACCCCGTGAGTACACACCTTGGATTGAATTGTTGTCGCTGCCGCTGTTAATCGCTGGCGTGGCACTGGTTCACTCAAGTGTGAAAGTTATGGGATGGGGCGGACACTGGCTTGGATTAATGTACTTCGGACTGTTTTTTATCGGTCCAACAGGTACTGTGCTGATCGGCCTTGGATTGGTTGATAGCATATTGAATTTACGCTCTCGTCTTGCGGCGTTTAAAAACCGCAACTCTTGAGCCAAGTATGAAAAGAGGATATTAAGATGGAAGTCATTCTGTTAGAAAAGATCGGCAAGTTGGGCAATATTGGTGACAAGGCTGTTGTTAAATCTGGCTTCGGTCGCAATTACCTGATCCCTCAGGGCAAGGCTGTTTTTGCTACAGCGGCAAACATTGCTGACTTTGAGCTGCGTCGCGCAGATCTCGAAGCGGCTGCGGCGTCCAAGTTAGGCGCAGCAGAAGCACGTGCTGCGGCACTGGCTGCAATCGGATCAGTGACTATCACTGCAGTTGCTGGCGACGAAGGCAAGCTGTTCGGTTCTGTCGGTATTCGTGAGTTGGAAGATGCTCTGGCTACTGCAGGCAGCGATATCAATAAGAGCGAAATCAACATGCCAGACGGTCCAATCCGTTTTGTTGGTGAGTTCAGCATTGAGTGTCAGTTGCACGTAGACGTTACTCAAAGCTTCACAGTTATTGTTGAAGCTGAATAAGTCCCCACTTAGAATTTAAAGCGGGAATTTATTGCAAAACGGCACTGCTTCTGAATAAGATGCAGTGCCGTTTTCGTTTCAACTTTCGTAACAACTGTCGTATGACTGTCTTTTCAACTAGAGCCTGATGATCAGTTAAAACTATGAACGAAGCATTATTTGCAGAACCTACAGCCAGCCAGCCACTGCCCCATTCGATTGAGGCAGAGCAGGCCGTACTTGGCGGTTTGATGCTAAAAAATGATGCCTTTGATGCTGCGGCGACAGTGTTATCTGATACCGATTTTTACAGCCAGGACCATCAGCTTATTTTTAATGCGATGGCGAGACTGGCGGAAGAGGGTCAGCCCTTTGATCCCATCACTCTCAGTGAATCTCTACAAAACAGTAATGAGTTAGCCAGCATCGGCGGTGCCGAGTATCTTGTGGATCTCGCCAGCAGCACGCCGAGCTCGGCGAATATTGCGGCCTATACTCAAATTGTTCTCGAGCGCTCAATTGTTCGCCAGCTGATTGGCGCGGCCAGTGAGACGGTGCGCAAAGGTTACAATCCCCTGGGTTGGGATAGTGCTCAGCTGCTCGCTGAAGCGGAGAGCCGACTCCAAGAAATTATTGAAAACCGGCCGAAAAAGGGCGGTTTCAAAGAAGTTAATGCCTTGCTTAAAGAGGCTGTCGAACGTCTTGATGAGCTGTTTAAGAACGATGCCGATATCACCGGTATGGGCACTGGCTTTAAAGATCTCGATGATATGACCTCCGGTTGGCAGAAGTCCGATCTAGTGATTGTGGCAGGGCGACCGTCTATGGGTAAAACCGCCTTTGCCATGAATATGGTTGAGTATGCGACCCTTAATCAAAATCGTCCGGTGCTGGTTTTCTCTCTTGAGATGCCAGCCAGCCAGTTGATTATTCGACTGCTGTCGTCGATCGGCAAGATCGATCAGACACGCATGCGCTCCGGTAATCTCACCGAAGATGATTGGCCGCGCCTCAGCAGTGCTGCGCAGCGCCTTAAAGACCGCCCCTTATTTATCGATGACACGTCCGGCATAACGCCATTGGGCATGCGCAATCAAATTAAACAGTTCACCCGTGAACGTGTTGAGCAGTTGCGTCAGGAATGGCATCAGGAACATGGTGCAGATACGCCGGCAGATACGGAAGCACTCTATGCTCAGGCCCAACCTGGTTTGATTATGGTGGATTACCTGCAGCTGATGAGCGGTAATAATCCGGCTGATGGTCGTGTGCAGGAGATCTCGCAGATCTCTCGGGAATTGAAAAACCTGGCTCGTGAATATGAATGCCCGATGATTGCACTCTCCCAGTTGAGTCGTAATCTTGAGCAGCGTCCCAATAAGCGACCGATTAACTCAGACTTGAGAGAATCTGGTGCCATTGAGCAGGATGCTGACGTCATTGTGTTTCTCTATCGCGATGAAGTGTACAACGAAGACAGTCCCGACAAGGGCAGCGCCGAAATCATTATCGGCAAGCAGCGAAATGGTCCGATTGGCACCTGCCGATTAGCCTTCCTGGGTAAGTACACTCGCTTCGAAAATCTGGCTGGCGACTACTTCACCGAAAACTAATTTCCTACAGATAAGCTTCTACAGGGTAATCAATCATGAGAATTTTCCACACTGTTAGTGGTCTTCGAGAGGCGCTGACTATTCATCGCCGTGAGGGTTTGCGTATTGGCTTTGTGCCAACCATGGGGAATCTTCATCAGGGTCATCTGGCACTGGTGGCGCAGGCTCGCCAGACGTGCGACGTGGTGGTCTGTTCGATCTTTGTCAACGCACTACAGTTCGGCCTCAATGAAGATTGGGACAAATATCCGCGCACCTATCAAATGGATTGCGAAAAACTCACAGCAGCCGGCTGCGATTATCTTTTTCATCCCGATGATACTGAGATGTACCCCAATGGTCTGGATACTCAGAGTCGCGTAATCTGCCCGACTATGACTGATGTACTCTGTGGCGCTAGCCGTCCTGGCCACTTCGAGGGTGTCACCACAGTGGTCTCTAAGCTTTTTAATATAGTTCAGCCTGACGAGGCTATTTTTGGTATTAAGGATTATCAGCAGTTGGCGGTGATTCGACGCATGGCTGAGGATCTCTGTATGCCGGTGCAAATTACTGCGGCGCCAATCCATCGTGAAGCTGATGGCTTGGCCATGAGTTCTCGCAATAGCTATATCACTGAGCAAGAACGCCCCAATGTAGTTGTATTAAAAGAGAGTCTTGAATGGATTGCGTTGCAGGTTCAAGAGGGCGCGCGCAACTTTCGCGAGTTAGAAACACTGGCTATTCAACGTATTGCCAGCGCCGGTTTTAAGACTGACTATATCACTCTTAGCAATAGCAAAACCTTAGATCCGGCTGCCGAAGACGATCTGGAAATCACTATTCTGGGTGCTATCTTTACTGAGTCGGCGCGACTGATTGATAACCTCAGTATTCGCCTCGACTAGGCCTATAGAACCAATTAGCTATTTTATTTAAGTACATCTTTTAACGTATTTTTAGGAGCAAATGGATGTTGTCGACCTTTCTGAAAGCCAAGCTGCATATGGGATCCGTGACCCAAGCCGAGCTTTGGTATGACGGTTCCTGTGCCATAGATGCGGATTTGTTAGCGCTCTCGGGCATGCGGGAATTTGAGCAGATCGATATTTACAATATTACCAATGGTGAGCGCCTTACCACCTATGTCATTGTGGCTGAAGCCGGATCCGGAATCATTTCTATGAACGGCGCAGCGGCGCGCAAATTCCAAGTTGGCGATCGGATTATTATTGCCAGTTACGGCCAGTTTTCCGAGTTAGAAGCGGCTGAGCATAAGCCTAAGCTGGTCTACCTCAATCCAGATAATACCGTCGAGCGCAGTGCCAATACCATTGCTGTGCAGCTGGCGGAATAAATTTGAAATTCAGCGCCCGTTTCACGGGCGCTTATAGTCACTCTAGTTCTAATTGCTCTGCTTTAATTACTTTGCTTTAAATACTCGCTCTCCCGCTAGCCAGGTTTCTAATACCTGGGTCTTCCACAAGTCTTTGGGAGCAATATGGTAGATATCCTGATCAAGCAAAATAAAGTCGGCCCACTTCCCAGGAGTTAGTCCTCCAAGCCTGTCCTCCTGGTGAGCTGCCCATGCAGCGTCGATACTAAAACTGCGCATGGTTTCTTTTATGGTCATGGCCTCTTCTGCAATCCAGCCACCTTCAGGTTGATTAGCTTTGTTCTGTCTGGTTACGGCGGCGTGTATACCATCGAAAGGCGCCGCTAACTCAACTGGGAAATCGGACCCTGAAACCACACGGCTGCCCTGATTGAGAAAACTGCGCCAGGCATAGGCACCTTTTAAGCGCTCGGCACCAATTCTGTCTTCGGCCATATTCATATCACTAGTGGCATGAGTAGGCTGCATGGAGGGAATTACATCGAGGCTTTTAAAGCGTGGCAAATCGCTTAGGGCGACTACCTGAGAGTGCTCGATACGGTGACGCAGATGGCGGCCTCCAACTGTGTTGTAAGCATGTTCAATTTCATCCAAGGCAATGCGGTTGCCCTTGTCGCCAATAGCGTGAATCGCAACTTGAAATTCGGCCTTCGTAGCCAGGCTAAACAACTGGCGCAGTTGTTCAGCACTGGTGAGCAGCAGGCCGCTGTGATCGGGACGATCCTGGTAGGGCTCAATTAAGGCGGCGCCGCGGCTGCCGAGAGCACCGTCGGTATAAATTTTAATACTGCGGGCGCTGTACATATCATTGCTGCCGAGGCTATGGCCTGCAGCGAGGATCTGTTCAAGCTCGGGATCGGTTGACGAGATCATACCGTAGAGGCGCACTTGCATAGCGCCACTATCAGCCAGTTCGCGATAGAGAGCATGCTCTGTGGCACTGACACCGGCATCATGGGTCGAGGTGATACCCAGTTTCAGGAGATGTTTGCTGACCGTATCCAAGGCGACGGTAATTTCATCAGCGGTTGGTTTGGGTACTGCTTGGGCGATAAGGTCCATGGCATTGTCGATAAATACGCCCGTGGGGATGCCATCGGCATCTCGGAGAATTTCGCCGCCGGCGGGTGACAGGGTATTTTTATCAATACCGGCAGCTTTCATTGCAGCACTGTTGGCCCAGCCCGCGTGACCATCGACTCGGTTCAACCAAACCGGGCGATCATCGATAAACTGGTCTAATAGTGCAGCAGTGGGAAATTGCTGATCTGGCCACAATACCTGATTCCAGCCGCGACCTTTAATCCACTGCAGTTGAGGTTGTTCAGCGGCGTAGTTGGCAACTTTTTCGGCGGCCTGCCGAGCGGATGCGAGGCCGCGGACATCAATGCTAAGCAGCGTAAAACCGAGGCTTGAAACATGGCCGTGGGCATCAATTATGCCGGGTATCAGAGTTTTCCCCTGACCATCAAATTTTTCTGCCTTGGGGTAATTTGCGGCGATTTCTGAGTCGCCGGTGGCCAGGACTTTACCGTCTCTAATCGCCATAGCAGAAAAGTTAAATAGCTCACGCTGATTGTTAAAACTGTAGCCCTGAATATTGTCGATTAACAGAGTGTCTGGTTGTTCAGGTTCAGAGCAACCGGTAAGTAGACCAATCAGTAGTGCGTAGGGTAGGAATCGGCTTGCAAACCGGCTTAGGAATTGAGAATGGGTGCTCATAGTGTGGCTCCGCGAGATCTTTTATTATTATTATTTTTGACCTGAGGCTAGCCAAAGCTTCGCTAACCACGATACTTATTACGCAGATAGTCGCCTATCGGGTGCATTTGTGCGAGCTTTACTTTTTTCAGGAAGGTAGATGTATTCGCCACTTGCAGAGCTAAGCTGCCCTAGGCGGCCGACATTTTGCCGAATGTTAGGGCTTGCGGGCCATGGCACAGTTTTTTTTGAGTTACCACTTGCTGTTCCGATGATAATTAATCTGCTCAGAAATCGTCCCATGAGGGTTTCCTTTAGTAGGTAAAGTTGCGTTGATTCCCTGTGCGTTAGAGATATAGTTCGAATCTGAGTGAAGATACAGCCGAGTGGGGGAGGCTGAGCTGCTCAATTGTTCGTTGACTAATTACTTAAAACTGTTAAATTGCACAGGCTCTGCTCCTATTGACGCAGAAATTTTGGACCCAGTACCAGGTTGGCGTTATCCATGCCGCTGGTCATCAACAGAGATGGTGCAGCTATTTACCAATAGCACGAGCACCGATAACAGTCATTGAGCACGTACCCGTGTGACTGAAGTTCGCCGCCTTTCGCGGAATCCAGTTTGATGCAACAGCCGCTTGCCACTGAGAACCGTCCTGACACTAAACAGTGACGAGGAATTATTGTGGAATTACTATCTGGCGGTGAAATACTTATCCGCGCATTAAAAGATGCAGGTATCAAGCATGTCTGGGGTTACCCTGGAGGAGCTGCACTGCATATCTATGACGCCCTGTATCGACAGGAAGACGTCCAGCATTTGCTAGTTCGCCACGAGCAGGCCGCAGTGCATGCCGCCGATGGTTACTCGCGCTCCACTGGTGAAGTGGGTACAGCCCTAGTGACCTCAGGTCCAGGTGCGACCAATGCCATTACCGGTATTGCCACAGCCTATATGGATTCGATCCCTATGGTAGTGATCTCTGGACAGGTTCCATTGACCAAAATTGGTCAGGACGCCTTCCAAGAGACTGATATGGTGGGAGTTTCACGGCCTATAGTTAAACACAGTTTTTTGGTTACCCGCGCTGAAGATATAGCCGAAACCATCGCTAAAGCCTATTACATTGCTGCTACTGGTCGTCCCGGCCCGGTCGTTGTCGATATTCCAAAAGACGTCACTGACCCCAGCTATCAAATACCTTATGAGTATCCTGCTGAAGTCAAAATGCGCTCTTATCAGCCCTCAGACAAGGGTCATCGTGGACAGATTCGTCGTGCAGTGAGAACCTTGATCGGCGCTAAGCGTCCGGTTCTCTACACTGGTGGCGGTGTTGTTCTGGATAACGCCTCTGAGCATTTGATTGCTCTGGCGAAAAAGCTTAATTATCCAGTGACCAATACATTGATGGGTCTGGGTGGCTATCCCGGAACTGATCCTCAGTATCTGGGTATGCTGGGTATGCACGGTACATACGAAGCCAACACGGCTATGCACCATGCAGATGTGATCTTTGCCATTGGCGCGCGCTTTGATGATCGGGTTACTAATGATCTGGAAAAGTTCTGCCCCCATGCAACGATTATTCATATAGATGTGGACCCCACTTCGGTATCGAAAAATATCGAGGCGCATATTCCTATAGTGGGTACCTGTAATTCGGTACTGCCGGAAATGCTTAGCCTTATCGATCAGTCTGAAACTACTCCGGACAGCGATGCGATCGCTGAGTGGTGGCAGCAGATTGATCAGTGGCGTGCTGATAAAGGTATCTACACTGCCAGCCGCTATGAAGAGAGTTCAGGCAACTGCATCAAGCCTCAAGACGTTATCAAGATGCTGTACAAAGTCACTGAAGGCAAGGCGATTGTAACCTCCGATGTGGGTCAGCATCAGATGTTTGCCGCTCAGTACTATCTGTTCGACAAGCCGCGCACTTGGATTAACTCTGGGGGTCTTGGCACTATGGGCTTCGGTTTGCCCGCAGCCATGGGCTGTAAGCTGGCGTTCCCGGATTGTGATGTCGCCTGTGTTACTGGCGAAGGCAGTATCCAGATGAATATTCAGGAGCTCTCCACCTGCAGTCAGCACAATTTGCCGGTGAAGATTATCAACCTCAATAATGCTGCACTGGGTATGGTTCGCCAGTGGCAGGATATGAACTACAGCAGCCGCTATTCTGAGAGTGTCTATGAAGAGTCACTGCCTGATTTTATAAAGTTGGCTGAGGCCTACGGTCATGTGGGTATGAAAATCACTCATATAGATCAGCTCGAAGAGAAAATGCGTGAGGCCTTTGCCATGAAAGATCGTGTGGTCTTTTTGGATATAGATGTAGATCGTTCTGAGCATGTTTACCCAATGCAAATGCCCGGCGGATCCATGCGGGATCTGTGGCTAAACAAGACGGAGAGAACCTAATGAAACGGATAATCTCTATTTTGATCGAAAATGAATCCGGCGCACTTTCACGGGTAGTGGGTCTATTTGCCCAGCGTGGTTATAACATCGACACTCTGACTGTGGCACCCACAGATGACGATACCTTGTCCCGGTTAACCCTAACCACTCAGGGTGACGATCATATGGCGGAGCAGATTGTTAAACAGCTGCACAAGTTGATCGACACCATTAAGGTCGTTGATTTGACTCAGGGCGCCTATATTGAGCGCGAACTGATGTTGGTTAAAATTAAAGCGACCGAAAGTGAAATTCGACGGGAACTTAAAAGCTGTGTGGAAATTTTCCGTGGTCATATTATCGATGTCACACCGGCTACCTACACAGTTCAGCTTGCTGGCGACAGTGAAAAGCTCGATGCCTTTATTGAGGCGGTGCGCGAAATGGGCATTATGGAAGTGGTCAGAAGTGGTGTTTCCGGTATAGCGCGCGGTGATAAATTTCTGCGTGTTTAATTTCGCTGAGTTTGATCAAGTGTGATAATTACTGAAACGGCTTGCTAAGTAGTGGGCCGTTTTAGTTTTCTGACAGTAGAACTATTCAAATAACAAAATTATAACGAAGTAGACAAGGGGACAATATGTCAGCAGCTGAGAATCAAACTAGAGTAGTGGGCCTAGAGGGTGGTATTAACTTCCGTGACATTGGGGGTTATATCAACACTCAGGGTCGCACTGTTAAGTGGCGCAAAATTATGCGTTGCGGACATCTGGCGCGACTCAGTGAAGGCGATCTGGATACGCTTGAAACCATAGGTGTGAGTAAGATCCATGACTTCCGTCGCACAGAAGAGCAGGAGCAGTCCCCCAGCTGTGCAGTGCGCGCCGAGTTTATTGATGACTACCAGATCCATATTGGTGATATCTCACGTTTCTGGGAGTTCCTATTTGGCGGTGAACTCACCGCCGACTCTTCCCATCAGCTGGTAGTTAATTCCTACCGTTCCTGCATAGAAGCAGTGATTCCTGCATTTAGTCGTTTTATGCGCCATATAGTGGATAACGCCGACAGCGCATCAGTATTTCACTGTTCCGCTGGCAAGGATCGCACTGGTATGGCAGCGGCACTGATTCTCTCGGCGCTAGATGTACCGCGACAGACGATAGTCGATGACTACATGCTGACTATCGAGCACTATGATTCGGATGCCCTAATTGAGATTGTTGAAGGTCATCTGCGTGCGGCTAAAGTTGAGAGCTGGGATCGTGACTGGCTGATTCCCTATTGCTCGGTGCATCAGGATAATATAGTGGCTTTTCTGGACGCCATAGATGAGCAGTACGGGGATGTTAAAACCTACTTGACCAGTGCTCTGGGCCTGTCCGCTGCGGATTTGGAAAAAATGCAGAGCTGCTATTTGGAAGGTTAAGAGCCTATAATGCGCGAACAGTTGTTCCAGTAACCAGTGCAGGTACCTCTAGCCAGGGCCTTTAGCCAGTAACTCTAGCCAGTAACTCTGGCCAGTAACGACTGCCAGTAACGATTGAGAGCAATAATTGTATGATCAAAAAAGCCGATACCTCCGAGAATGTAGTCAATCTCAAAACACCTGTTGGGGACGATACTCCAGCACGTCGCAAAGGTATCTATCTACTGCCTAATCTACTTACCACCGGCGCACTGTTCGGTGGTTTTTATGCAGTGTTATCGGGTTTTAGTGGCAACTATGAATGGGCCGCCATGGCAATTTTCACTGCGATGCTCTTTGATGGATTAGATGGCCGCGTGGCCCGCATGACCAATACTCAGAGTGATTTTGGTGTGCAGTACGACAGCCTCTCAGATATGGTCTCCTTTGGTGTGGCCCCAGCAGTAGTTGCCTATGGTTGGGGTGTCAGTGATTTGGGTACAGTGGGCCTGGCTGCGGCTTTTGTTTATGCTTCTTGCGCTGCGCTGCGTCTTGCACGATTTAATGTGCAGGCCGAATCATCGGATAATAAAACCTTTACCGGACTGCCTAGTCCAGTGGCAGCCGCGTTGGTAGCCGGCTTTATTTGGTCAGCCTACGAGCTGGCCCCATCATTTTGGTTGTCTGTTACCGGAGCCTTGCTCACTGCAATTGCTGGCTTGTTAATGGTGTCCAACCTTAAATATCCCAGTTTTAAAGAGATCGATCTCCGCGGCAAAGTGCCTTTTATGGTTATCTTATCCGTGGTCATGGGCTTTGTGGTGATCACTATTGATCCACCGCGTATCCTGTTTACCATGGCTGCCGTGTTTAGTTTCTCAGCTCCGGTGATCTGGCTGTTAAGCAAGTTGGGTTACGCTGGTAGCAAGCCAGCAGACGATGCTTAATTAGGCGTTGGCAGCAGCGTTAAAATCTGTTTGAATAGAGTTATGAAAATCCACTCAATCAAAAGCGCATTCAGCATCGGTCTTACGACCGCTGTCTCTGCTCGTGGACTACTTCTTCTCCTGCCCTGAGGGGCATCTATCGTTATACCTCATCAAAACTCCGTGCATTGGCCAAGCTTTATTTAGTTCAAAGGCATGCCAAAGACTTATCAAAGTCTTACCAAGGTCATGCTAGGCAAAAATGCAGTGAAATTCTGACCCCACAGCGGTCCGATCCGTTTTACAATGAGCCACTGAAATTAGTTATTAGTTGATTAACTATAATTAGACCAGCTAAAAAGCATGGCTCCCTTTAGGAAGAGAAGACAGTATGAACAGCTCAGAGCAACCCAAAGAAAAATTAATTATTTTTGATACAACCTTGCGTGACGGTGAACAGAGCCCCGGCGCATCGATGACCAAAGATGAAAAAGTTCGTATCGCTATAGCGCTGGAAAAAATGCGCGTCGATGTTATCGAAGCGGGTTTCGCGATTTCCAGCCAGGGCGACTTCGAAGCCATTCAGGCGATTGCCCGTAGCGTTACTGAGAGTCGCATCTGTAGTCTCTCCCGTGCGGTTAGTGGCGATATAGAACGCGCTGCGGAAGCCCTTAAGGGTGCCAATGCGGGCCGTATCCACACGTTTATTGCGACCTCGCCGATCCATATGAAACACAAATTGCAGATGGAGCCAGATCAGGTTCTTGAGCAGGCAGTGGGCGCGGTGAAAATTGCCCGCGGCCTTATTGACGATGTGGAGTTCTCCCTCGAAGATGCCAGTCGCACCGAGTTTGATTTTATGTGTCGCATCACCGAAGCCGTTATTAGTGCTGGTGCGCGGACAATTAATTTACCCGATACCGTTGGCTACTCCGATCCCGGCGAATATGCTGCGATGATTAAGCGCTTGATGAACAGCGTGCCCAATGCTGACAAGGCGATTTTCTCCGTACACTGTCACAATGATTTGGGTCTGGCCGTGGCAAACAGCTTGGCAGCAATCCAGAGTGGTGCGCGCCAGGTTGAATGTACGGTAAATGGTCTTGGCGAACGTGCAGGCAATGCTGCTCTTGAAGAGCTGGTTATGGCCATTCGTACACGCCAAGATGTATTTCCAGTACAAACCAATATTGATGCAACGCATATAGTGCCGACCTCAAGGTTGGTCTCAAGCATCACAGGTTTCCCTGTGCAGCCTAACAAAGCCATAGTGGGAGCCAATGCCTTCGCTCACGAATCGGGCATTCACCAAGACGGTATTTTAAAGTTTCGCGAGACTTACGAAATTATGCGTGCCGAAGATGTTGGCTGGAGCACCAATAAGTTATCTCTGGGCAAGTTGTCTGGTCGTGCGGCACTTTCGTCACGGCTCGAAGAGCTGGGCATTAAGTTTGATAGCCAAGAGGAATTTAATCAGCTGTTTAAACGCTTTAAAGCCCTGGCTGATAAAAAGCGTGAAATTTTCGACGAAGATTTACAGGCGTTGGTTTCCGACGCGCAGTTGGGCAGCGAAGCGGACGCCTTAACGCTGATTGATTTAGAGGTGTTATCAAAGTCAGGTCAGGCACCTCAGTCAAAAATCATTGTTTCCTATCAGGACAAACAGCACAGTGCCGAAGCGTCTGGCGACGGTGCAGTAGATGCGATTTTTAATGCCATTGAAAAGCTGGTTAGCAGTGGTAGCAACCTGCAGCTCTATTCGGTCAATGCAGTGACGGAGGGAACTGACTCTCAGGGTGGTGTTACCGTGCGTTTAGAAAAAGATGGCCGTATTATCAATGGTCAGGGCGCCGATACGGATATTCTGGTGGCCAGTGCCAAAGCCTATTTGAATGCCTTAACACTGATGCGCAACCCGGGTCGTTTGCACCCACAGTTGGGCGGTATCTAATGCAACCCAGTCAGCAGGCCTACTACTTACAGACTCTCGGCATAGTGCAATATGTGCCGAAAGACGCTGTGTTGTTAGTTGATGAAGCGCCTGCTGCAGCGTTTAATGATGCCTCGCTGAATAATGCCTCGTTAAATGATTCTTATCTACAAAAAACTGAGGCAGTTGGTGACCGCAAAACCCTCGACGTAGCGGCGCGCATGAACATCAATTTCGATGAGCCTAAAGTGACTAAAAAGGCTCCGCGTGCTGCGCCAACTGCAGAGCCGGTTGTGAGTGGAATCCCAGAGTCCAAGGCGCCGACAGAACTGATTGAAGTAAAGTTCTCTCTGTGGCAGCCCAATTCAGAGGTTTTGGTCTGCAGCGGCGTTGAGGGGGCTCTGGCCGATAGCGATCAAATGCAATTGTTGACCAATATCCTCAATGCTATGGGCTGCGGTATTCACCGCTTGCCGCAGATGGACCTGGTTGAGTGGCCGCCGTACCCCAATGCCGATGGCGACGAGAGTGAAGTGCGTGAGTTTCTCTCCACGTTGCTTCAGGCACGACTGAAAACCCGGCCGGTTAAGCATTTATTGCTGCTCGGCGAAGCGGCGGCCGACTGGTTGCTGAGTCCACAACAGCGCAGTGAACCATCTGGCTTTGGCTCCCTGGCGCTGACGCCAGAGACAACTGCGCTGCTGGTACCATCGCTAAGCAGCATGATCGATACACCGCAGCTTAAAGCCAGTGCCTGGACGGTGTTGAAGTCGGTTTCTTTTGCGCCAGCCGCGTCTTAGATTTCCCATTAAAATTCCTGTGACAGTTGATCTAGCAGATACCCATAAAATACTGATCCGCCCGATGGATGCAAGAGATCTTGCCCAGGTCGCTGCCATCGAAGTGGAGGTGACACCGGATCCTTGGAGCGCTAAACAGTTTCAACAGAGCCTCGAAGATCACCAGTGCCTAGTCATCTGTCGTCAGAATGCTGATCCTACAGCGCCGATCGGCTACATGGTTATGTGCACTGTGCTGGACCAGGCCGAGATACTTAATATCGCCATAGATCCTAAATATCAGGGGCATAGGTTTGGCTCGCAATTACTCAATTATGGATTGCGGTCACTACCTGAGGTTATTCAGGAGGTATTGCTGGAAGTGAGGGTGAGTAATTTCCCTGCGATTAGCCTCTATTTCAACTATGGCTTTATTGAGGTGGGGCGCAGACGCGACTACTATAGAACCGAGTTTGGACGTGAAGATGCTATATTGATGACCCTGCAGCGGGCAGTTGTTGATGCGGGCAGTGTGCAGAGTTGAGAAAAGAGATTAAGGATACGCTATGGAATTTGAAATGTTGTATTGGCACTGGCTGATATTAGGCATGGTGTTAGTGGCTGGAGAGATCTTTATTCCCAGCTTTACCATTTTCTGGTTTGGTTTGGGCGCCATAGTTGTGGGTCTGGTAATGACAGTGATTGAACTGAGCTTTACTGCACAGATTCTGATCTGGACTGTTTCCTCAGTGGCATTTACGGTGCTCTGGTTTAAATACTTTAAGCCCAAGATGACTGATAGAACCACTGCTGGTATCAGTCGTGATGCGGCCATAGGTGAAGCGGGGCAGGTGATTAAAGCACCCACCGAGCACAGTCGCGGTCAGGTGCGTTTCACCACACCTGTACTGGGTGACGATGAATGGGATTTTATCTGCGATGATCAAGTGAGTATCGGTGATAGGATTTATATTAAAGAGATTTCCGGCAATACGTTGATTGTTGTGAAGTTACGCTAAATACATTAGCTCACAGCCTCTTGCTGTGGCGCAACTCTTTAAGGGAGTAAATAAAATGGAAGGTCCGATTGTTGTTATAGGTTTGTTATTACTGGTGCTGATTACCCTATTGAAAGGTGTGCGCCTGGTTCCTCAGGGCTCCAAGTGGGTCGTGCAACGGCTGGGTAAGTATCATATGTCGTTGAATCCGGGTCTGAATATTATCGTTCCCTACATAGACAGCGTCGCCTTTAAAGTAACCACTAAAGATATTGTTTTGGATATCCCTTCTCAGGAAGTGATTACTCTAGATAACGTGGTAATCGTGGCCAATGCCGTGGCCTATATCAATATTGTCTCGCCGGAAAAAGCCGTTTATGGCGTTGAAGACTATGAGCTGGCCATTCGCACATTGGTACAGACTTCACTGCGTTCCATTGTCGGTGAAATGAAACTCGATGATGCGCTGTCGTCACGGGATCAGATTAAGACCAAGCTTAAGACATCGATTTCCGATGACATTGCCGACTGGGGTATTACGCTTAAGACCGTTGAGATTCAGGATATTAATCCCTCCGGCACTATGCAGTCTGCGATGGAAGAACAGGCCGCCGCTGAGCGCCAGCGTCGCGCGACAGTAACGCGTGCCGAGGGTGATAAAAGTGCGGCTATTCTTACCGCTGATGGCCGTCTTGAAGCATCTCGTCGCGATGCTGAAGCTCAGGTGGTACTGGCTGAAGCCACCAAGACTGCACTGACCAAAGTCAGTGATGCGATTCAGGATAAAGAGCTTCCGGCCATGTATTTACTCGGTGAGAAGTATGTGGAATCTCTTCGTGAAATGGGCAAATCCGATAATGCCAAACTCGTGGTGCTGCCGGCAGATATTCCGGCTGCTGTGCGCGGCATTATGAACAATACAAAGTAATAAATTAGCGAGAGCGGCACAGGTCAACCAAGTGTTGGGTTGGGCGTTGTAAAGGGGAATATTTTGGTGAAGGAGTCACTTATGAAAAATAACAATATACTAATTCTGGGACTAACCCTTGTGGTTGTCATCGCAAGTGGCTGTGCCAATGGCTATCGCGGCTATGGTGGACCCAAAGAGATTATTATTGATACTAAAGGCGTGGACCTTAACGCCTACTATGATGATCTAGGGGACTGTGAACAGTATGCGCGTAATGTTGATGTCGGCGTGGAAACCACTGAGGGAGCTGTGGCCGGGGCAGTGTTTGGGGGTGTATTAGGTGCGGTGCTAGGTAACTCCGATAATGCTCAACGCAGTGCCGGCGCGGGTGCTGTGGTCGGTGGTGTTAAAGGTAATCAAAGTGCTCGTCATGAGCAAGAGCGTATAGTTCGGCGCTGTTTATCTGGCCGTGGTTACCGTGTATTGAATTAAACGGCTCTCTTAAGCTGCTTATAGTAGGGCATAAATTTAAACAAGGCCGCTCAATTTTTGACCGGCCTTTTTTGTAATTTTCGCTGCAGTGTTCTGCGGTGCATGCCCAGTGTTTTTGCCGTGGCGGAAATATTACCTTTATGCTGATTCAGCACTTTTTGAATATGTTCCCACTCCAGTCGATTGACTGAGGGCGGCGAGTCTTCCAGCGATACTTCTGTCGCACCTCCGGTGCGTGTTTCAAAGGCTGTAATAATCTCTTCCAATCCAGCCGGCTTGCACAGATAGTTAACCGCACCTAATTTAATCGCTTCCACCGCAGTTGAGATACTGGAATAGCCGGTGAGTATCACAACCTCTAGAGCAGGTTGGTTTTCCAATAATTGCTGCAAAATAGCGAGCCCGGATTCCTGTTCCAACTTTAAATCTAAGACTACTCGATCAATCTTTTCACACTGCAGTTGTGCAATGGCTTGGTCGCCATTGCTGGCTGTAAATGCCTGCTCTCCACGCCGCTGCAATACTCTGGCAAGCACTGCATTAAAAGCGGGATCATCATCGACTAGGAGGTAGTTCAAGATACTTCAGCCGTGACTAGGGGTAGACTTATTTGAGTCAGGGTTCCGCCTTCAGGGGCATTTTGCAAACTCACTGTGCCGCCAAAGCGGGTTAGGGTGGCCTGAGATAAAAACAGACCCAAACCAAGACCATCAGCTTTATCGGTGACAAAGGGCTGCCCCAGCATTTTCATTTTATCGGTATCTAGGCCAGCGCCAAAATCACGAATACTGATCGTCGCCATCTCTGTATTCCAGCTGAGATCTATATTGACTCTCTCACTGGCATCGGCAGCATTGTTTAATAGATTGAGAATTGACTGGGCAATGGTTGGATGAAACACCGCACTAACAGCTGAGCTGTCGGTGAATTGGATGCGAGTTTGCAGCAGCGGTCGCATCAGCTGCCAGCGCGCTAATACATTGTCGAAGTAATCTTGCACCGGTTGCGCTTCGAGCTTAGTAGACTGGGATTCTTCAGCGGTGGTTAGCAGCTGCTTTAAAGTGGTTTTACACTGTTTGATCTGTTGATAGAGCAACACCACATCGGCTTGATTGTCAGTATCCAAGAGCATTTCATCGACAATGAGCTTCATAGTATTTAGCGGTGTGCCCAGTTCATGGGCTGTACCTGCAGCCAGTGTTCCCACGGCTAGCAGCTGTTCATCCCGCAGCTGGGCGTCTCGACGCATAGCAATTTCTTGCTCTTGTTGTTTAAGTGTCGCGGCCATACGGCTAATAAAGTAAATAATAATCGCTGCGCTGATAGCAAAGTTAACCCACATGCCGAGGATATGCAGACTGTTGCCCGTTGTTTGATGGTGGCTCGGGGCAAGGGCAGCAATGGCGACATAGTACTTTAGTAACAGGCTGTAGCAGAGCAGGGCGATCACTGCGATGGCAATACTGTAACCCCGTGACAGGGTGGTTGCGGCAATACTAATTGGAATCAGCAGATAGGAGACAAACGGATTGGATGCGCCGCCACTTAAAAATAACAGTATTGAAAAGAACGCTATATCGGCGAGCAGGTGAATAAAAAATTCCGTATCACCTATGGCTACTGCGCGGCGGCTACGGACCCAAATTGCAGCTGTCAGGGGGGCATAGACACTGAGAACAAAGGCAATTGCAGCCACTGGCAGGCCAATCGGCTGCACCCAGGTGAAAAAGATCAGCGCCAGTACCTGGCCCAGCAGAGCAACGCCGCGAATCATACTGAGAATATGTAGATTCTCTCTGGTGGCGGCGTTGTTATTTGTCGGCTGGGCTTTTTCCATAAATCAGATGGTACTAGAAATTTATCGCCATTGAGAGATAAACCGCGCGACCCAGACCAGGTATTGCTGCGCCCAGCGCGATATCGCTATCGCCAGTGCGGTTGCGACCACTCAAGTGGGGTGCATAGTATCGATCAAATAGATTTTTAACCCCAGAGCGCAGTTCTATACTCTCGCTAAGGGACCAGTTGGCGCCAATATTAATAATGCCGAAACCGCTAGATTGCGTTTCATCGTTATAACTGGCGACATACTTTTGGCGTCCATAGATCACTGATTCGACCATTAATTGCACCGGGATTTGATCGGGTCGGTAACGCAGGCTGAGGCGTGCATTGGCTGGTGCGATTCGATAGAGGTTGTCAGCAACATCAGTTCGCTTGCCGCGAACATAGCTGAATATTCCGTCCGCTGACCAATTCGAATTAATAGAGTAATCCCAGTTGGCATCGGCGCCATAGATCTCGGCATCGGTATTCTCGTAACTGAGAGCAGTGGCTCCGCTCATCATATTACTAACCATATTGGCGGCCATATTCATGCTCGGGACACCCTGGATATAGTTGTCGATCTGACGGTAAAAAATCTGTGGGTAAAGGCTAAAGCGCTGAGCTCTTTTACTCAGACCAATGCTGATCTCGCTGGCAGTCTCATGCTTGAGCGATAAGTTGCCAACATAGCTGCGCCCATCGGCAAGGCCAGCGGATATTGGCAGTGGCAGCCACAGAAAAGTCTCTTGATAAGAGGGAGCACGATTTTTAATGCCGAGATCAATAGTCAGTGCTGTCTGAGGATCTAGGGCGCGATTTAATTTCAAAACCACATCGGTGGTGTCGTAATCGAGATTGCGGTCAGCCTGATTAAACTGCATAGCAAGCATATTTGCCGTGTCGCCCATCATTGCCATCATTCCGGAAGAGCTTACGGTACCGCTATCCAATGTAATGCGATTCTGTCGGATACCAGCCTGATAACCCCAGTTACCCATATCACCATTGAGTTCGGCAAATAGACCGAGGATATCTCGCTGAGTGCCAGCAAAGTTAAGCAGCTGAAACATCGCATTAGTCGGGTTGGTGATCGTTGAGTCATGGCTGCTGAGATTGCCATCGGTACCGATTTTTAATTCACCAAAGGACAGTGGCAGTTGAGCATCTAAGCTCCAGGAGAGATTGTCTGCAGTGGCCAGATTACTGCGGTATCCCATGGTCATAGGCGGGGCAGCACGCAGGCTAAAGTTATCCATGGAATGAGTCACGTCGGCCCATGCCACAGCCATATTGATACTAGTGCCACTTAGGTCGGTACCATTTAGATAGGTACCATTTAGGTCAGTACTCAGAGTCATGCCGGCGAGATCGGTTTCTACCGAGGCTATATCCATTGCCAGTGCCGGAGTGCCGCTGTCGCTAATATCCAGCTGGCCGGCAAAGATAGTTAGCTCAGTGGAGCCGGATGTCCAGCCATAAGCCAGATCAAAACGATCCCGTTGGTGCTGACTGCCAGCAACGGTTTTATTATCGCCTGCTTCAATATTGTCGCCCTCATTATAGGAGCCGAGGAATGAGAATTTCTGTTGGTTATTGGCGATCACCAACTGCAGATCCGAGTTCGACTGATTACCGTTCTCAGTTAGCTGGGCGCGAGCAAAGCCGTTGATTTCAATCTCGCCGTTTGATCCGAAATTTCCACGATTAAACTGTGCCGCCATATGGCCACCAATACTTTCCTGAGCTTGGCTAACTGGCGTAATGCCTCGATAGACAATAAGTTCTTTGAGCAGGCCAGCGGGGGCATATGAGAGCGGTGAGTCCATGGCATTGGGGCCTCCACTCAGAGTTGGTGCCTGATCGAGTTTAACTGAGACTCTGTCGCCGTACATGCCGCGATACTGAGCAATGCCAGTAATAACGCCATTGGAATTATTATTGGCTCCGGGAATTCTTTTGAGCAGTTCGGCGCTGTCTGGGCTGTGCAGCGGATTACTCTGTGGAGATACGCTAATCTGACTTGCGAGAGGGAAAGCCTGAATGGTGATTTCTTCGATGGAGTGATCATGATCTGCCAGTGCGGAAGTAGTGGTAGAGGTAATAATAAAGGCACCGAGAGCGAGAGCAGTTTTAGCGTGCATAAGTAGAACCAGAGGGTAATTTTTGGAAGACACAATTCTAGATATTTGGCGATTGTGGAACAATGTGACAAATTGTCGCAGCACGGCGCTATTCGGCGGCCCAAAAAAACCATTAACGGGCCTTGAAGCAGAGTCCAGATTACAGTTGGGACAAAGTGAAAAAGCGAGTACCATGCGCGCTTGTTAACTTGCTTGTGAGCTGTAGCCATGGAACCACTGTCTGAAGATCTTCAAGAAAACCTCGATCGCATGATTGTTGAGAGTTTAGAAACTGGTTGCGTCTGGGGATTAAAGGACGTGGATGACAACTGGGCGCTGGTGGGTTCAACCGATAGCGACACCATTGATGTTATTCCATTTTGGTCAAATCAAACTTTTGCTCAGGCACTCTGCAATGGCGATTGGGATGTGTATACACCTGTAGCTATCGACATGGAAGAGTTTCTCGATGACTGGCTCCCGGGTATGCACAGCGATGTATTAATGGTCGGCGTTAACTGGACTGCAGATCTTGAAGGCCAGGAAATGGAGCCGCTGGATCTGCTTGAAGAATTTGAAGCGGAACTGGATTAGAGACGAGTATGTTTTTACAGCAGTTTTATACTGGTGACGATTCCGCTTCTACTGTCAGCATCAGTGCTGAGCAGGGCAGTGGCTTTGCGAAAACTATCAGCAATGATTTCAATCCAATTCACGATATAGATAGCAAGCGCTTCTGTGTTCCAGGTGATCTGCTATTTGCATTGGTATTGGAGCGTTATGGCTTGAGCCAGCAAATGCGTTTTGAATTTTCCGGAATGGTGTCGGCGGATACGCCATTGGTTATGCCCGACTCTCCAGCGGATCAGTTTGAAATTGCCGATGCCCGCGAAAAAACCTATCTCAAGGTTTCCCGCGCTGGTGACCCGCTTCAGGATCAGCAAGTGCTGGAAAGCCTGATTAAAAATTATGTGTTTTTTTCGGGACAGAATTTCCCGCATATTCTGGTGCCATTGATGGCCGAGAAGAATGTCATGATCAACCCTCAGCGACCTCTAGTGATCTATGAGTCTATGTCATTGGAGCTGGAGACCTTGGCGCTAGACCAGCCCAGTGTTGAGTTGGCCGGCACTAGTCTTGAGGTTGATGGTAAGCGCGGCAACGCGGAGTTTAGGTTTAGTCTGACAGACGGCGGCAAGATCGTCGGCACTGGTGTGAAGACTTTAATTCTCAGTGGCCTCCGTGAATATCAGCAGGAGGCCATAGATCTGATGGTGGCAACGTATTTAGACAATCAGGCCCGTCACTGCGAAGCCTGATTGATTCTAAAGGTCTGAGTCGGGCAGTTTAGGCCACAGCTTTGGCCGCGACTTTTTCCCTCAGCATATCCTTTAAGAAATGACCTGTGTGTGAGGCCTTAACCGTGGCCACAGTCTCCGGTGTTCCCTCAGCGATAATCTGTCCGCCGCCAGAACCTCCTTCAGGACCCAGATCGACAATCCAATCGGCGGTCTTAATCACATCCAAATTATGCTCAATAACGACCATGGTATTGCCCTGGTCGCGGAGTCTATGGAGTACCGCCAGCAACTGTTCAATATCGTGGAAGTGCAGGCCGGTGGTTGGCTCATCGAGAATATACAGGGTCTTGCCAGTGTCGCGCTTGGACAGCTCTTTCGATAGCTTAATACGCTGTGCTTCACCACCGGATAAGGTGGTCGCGGACTGGCCTAGCTTGATATAGGAGAGACCCACATCCATAAGTGTTTGCAGTTTGCGCGCCACAGCTGGAATGGGATCGAAAAATACTCGCGCATCTTCCACCGTCATATCCAGCACCTGATGAATATTTTTGCCTTTAAAGTGGATGTCTAGGGTCTCACGGTTATAGCGTTTGCTCTTGCACACGTCGCAGGGCACATAGATATCCGGCAAGAAGTGCATCTCAACCTTGGTTACGCCATCACCCTGACAGGCTTCGCAGCGGCCGCCTTTAACATTAAAGCTAAAGCGTCCAGGGTTGTAACCTCTGGAGCGGGCTTCTTGGGTTGCGGCAAACAGTTCGCGAATCGGCGTAAAAATACCGGTGTAGGTGGCGGGGTTTGAGCGCGGAGTACGACCAATTGGGCTCTGGTCAATATCGATACACTTGTCGAGATGGTTGAGTCCAGTAATAGTATCGTGGGCGGCAGACTTCAGTGTTGTCGCTTTGTTTAGCGCGACAGCCGCCGCGGGATAGAGAGTGCCATTGATCAGTGTTGATTTGCCTGACCCGGAGACGCCGGTAATGCAGGTAAACAAGCCAATGGGAATTTGCAGATCGACATTTTGTAAGTTGTTGCCGCAGGCGCCGGTGACATCAATAAACTTGCCCTTGGGCTGATTGCGCTCAGTGGGTATTTTTATTCCGCGCACGCCGGACATAAACTGACCGGTGACAGAGTTGGGGTTGTCGTGAATCTGCTGTGCCGTGCCCTCGGCCACTACCTCACCACCATGGACACCGGCACCGGGGCCAATGTCGATAATATAGTCAGCGGCGGCGATGGCCTCTTCATCGTGCTCCACGACAATGACGGTATTGCCGAGATCGCGCAGACGTACCAGCGTTTTCAACAGGCGCTCATTATCCCGTTGGTGCAGGCCAATCGAGGGTTCGTCGAGTATATACATAACCCCAACCAGGCCCGCACCGATTTGGCTGGCCAGACGAATACGCTGGGCCTCGCCACCGGAGAGCGTATCGGCGCTGCGGTTCAGTGAAAGATAGTTGAGTCCAACATCCACCAAGAAGCGAAAGCGCTGGCGAATCTCTTTGATAATTTTTTCAGCGATCTCACCCTGCCGACCTTCTAGCTCAATATTATCGAAGTAATCACAGCAGTCCCCTACAGGCATGCTGACCATATCTTCAATGCGGCGGTTGTCGATAAATACATGGCGCGCCGACTTGCGCAGTCTCGTGCCGTCGCACTCGGGGCAGTGAGAACTGGTCATATACTTGGCGAGCTCTTCGCGCACTGAACCGGATTCGGTTTCGCGGAAGCGGCGTTCCATATTGTTGATCACACCCTCAAAGGTATGTTCGCGACGGAACATGGTGCCGCGGTCGTTGACATAGCTAAAGGTGATTTCTTCCTTGCCGCTGCCGTAGAGGATTTTTTTGCGATGATCTTCGCTCAGAGATTCCCAGGGCGAATCTATATCAAAATCATAATGAGCAGCCAGGGAAGTGAGCATATTGTAGTAGTAGAGTGTGCGACGATCCCAGCCGCGAATCGCGCCCTCGGAGATCGAGGCTTCCGGATGATGAACCACGCGCTCTATATCAAAAAATTGATGCACACCCAGCCCATCACAGGTAGGGCAGGCACCTACCGGGTTGTTAAACGAGAACAACCGTGGCTCTAGTTCATTGAGGCTGTAGTTGCAGACTGAACAGGCAAACTTGGCCGAAAACATCTGGTCCGGTTGGTCGCTGTCCATAAAACTTATGCCAGCAAGCCCCTCAGCCAGGGTGAGGGCGGTTTCAAAGGATTCCGCTAGACGCAGACCCATATCAGCCTTCACTTTAAAGCGATCAACAACGACTTCTATATCGTGCTTTTGCTTTTTATTTAGGGCTGGAGCTTCATCCAAATCGCAGGCCACACCATCGATACGAGCGCGAATAAAACCCTGTCGGCGGAGGCTATCGAACAGATGCAGATGCTCGCCTTTGCGGCCTTTGATAATCGGCGCCAACAGCATTAATTTAGTATTTTCTGGCATTGCCAGTACCTGATCCACCATCTGGCTGACCGTCTGAGCTTTAAGTGGTTGGTTGTGCTCTGGGCAGCGTGGCTCCCCGGCACGGGCAAACAGTAGACGCAGATAATCATAGATCTCGGTAATGGTGCCGACAGTCGAGCGCGGGTTGTGTGAGGTGGATTTTTGCTCAATGGAAATCGCCGGGGAGAGCCCTTCAATATGGTCTACATCGGGCTTTTCCATCATTGAGAGAAACTGCCGCGCGTAGGTCGAGAGAGATTCTACATAGCGACGCTGGCCTTCGGCGTAGAGCGTATCAAACGCCAGAGATGATTTTCCCGACCCAGAGAGGCCCGTAATCACGACTAACTTGTCCCGTGGAATATCAAGATCAATGTTTTTCAGATTATGTGTTCGGGCGCCGCGTACCTGGATGGTATTCATTGAAGAGTCTTTTGGTTGTGTTAATCGATCGATTATAGGGTGCTGTTGGTGCACCCGGCAAAGTGATTTTTAAAATTCATGAAACTATTACGAATAGCCCGCTGCGACAGACTGCAATGGTGGGAAAATAGTTGCTCCAAAAAGAGTGAGTTTTGGGGTCTAATTTCTATATTAGACCGTGCACTGTGGCGCAGCGCTGTTAAAATGCTGTGCCCATTCATTACCCTGATGCTGACTTGAATAATTCTTCCTCATTTTCCTCGCTAGAGAAACGCGCAGTGGCCTCACTGGCTAGTCTCTATGGCTTTAGAATGCTCGGTCTGTTTATGGTACTGCCTATTCTGGCTCTGTATATGGATGACTATCCCGGCTTCAGCCCACTGCTATTGGGGGTTTGTTTGGGTATCTATGGCCTCACCCAGGCGGCATTGCAAATTCCATTGGGTTTATTATCTGACAAGATTGGCCGCAGGCCGGTGATTGTCGGCGGTCTATTAGTTTTTATTTTTGGCAGTTTAGTAGCGGCTTCGGCGGAGACCAGTGCGGGTTTAATTGTCGGTCGCGCAATTCAGGGAGCAGGTGCCATTGCCAGCACTCTGATGGCATTGGTCAGCGATCTTACTCGCGAGGAGAATCGCACCAAGGCTATGGCCAATATAGGAGCCAGTATCGGCGTATCATTTGTGTTGGCGATGATTTTTGGTCCAGTTATAGCCACGGCACTGGGATTGTCTGGTGTGTTCTGGGTCACTGCACTGCTCGGTTGCCTGGGCATTATTATCTTTTTGCGCTGGGTGCCAAAAGCGGTGACTGTGCAGCGCAATCGTGAGACTCACACAGATCTACAACAGATTCGCGGCCTCTTAAAAGATCCCAGCTTGCTGCGCCTCAATTTTGGTGTTTTTGCGCTGCATTTAATTTTAATGGCCGCCTTTGTGGTGATTCCCGCGCTGCTCTCCGAAGAGCTCGGCATAGTAGGAGCTGATCTCTGGTGGGTTTATCTGCTGTTACTGGGTGGCGGCTTTGTGGCCATGTTGCCCGCGATGATTATCGGAGAGAAATTACAGCGTCAAAAACTCAGTTTTACCACGGCGGTTGTCTGCGTGACTCTGGCTATGTTGCTGTTAGCTCTGTTTAGAGGGCCGTTATTGACGCCGATTATGTTGCTGCTGTTTTTTGCCGCGTTTAATCTACTCGAAGCCTCACTGCCCTCGTGGTTGAGCAAAGTTTGTCCCGCTGGTCGCAAGGGCACGGCAATGGGAATCTACTCCACATGCCAATTTTTTGGGGCGTTTGTTGGCGGTGTGCTCGGTGGCTGGAGTGTGCAACAGTTGGGTGTCGACAGTTTGTTCCTATTGCTTGCGGCAATTGGCTTTGTCTGGTGGCTGTTGGCGCTGGGATTGGAAGCACCCAAAGCAATGCAAACCGTGGTTCTAAATAGTGGTGATATAGCGCATGAGGATTTTGCGAAATTAATCTTAAAAGTTCCTGGCGTAGAGGATATACTCGTCGTTCGTGGGGAACAGCTGGCCTATGCCAAGGTGAATAAGAAGACCGTGGATATGTCCGGTCTGAAGCCTTACTTAAATTTATAACGAACAGGGGAACAAAATGGCGCGCGGAATTAACAAAGTAATAATAGTCGGTAACTGTGGTCAAGACCCGGAGACGCGCTATTTGCCTTCAGGTGGTGCTGTGACCAATATGAGTCTAGCAACATCAGAGTCGTGGAAAGACAAAAACACCGGTGAGCAGCAAGAGCGCACAGAGTGGCACAAGGTGGTATTTTTTAACCGTCTTGGTGAGATTGCCGGCGAGTATCTAAAGAAGGGTTCCAAGGTTTATGTTGAAGGCTCTCTGCGCACGCGCAAGTGGCAGGGCCAAGATGGTTCCGACCGTTACACCACAGAGATTGTCGCTAGCGAAATGCAGATGCTCGATAGTCGCGGTGGTCAGGAAGGTGGTGGCGGTGGTGGCGGATATCAGCAAAATCGTCCACAGCAGAACCAAGGTCAGCAAAATCAGGGCCAGATGCAAAATCAAGGTCAGCAGCAACAGCAAAATCAGGCTCCTAAGCCGCAAGCGCCACAGGGCATGGACAGCTTCGATGACGATATCCCGTTCTAGAGTCTGACCGCTGTTAACGAAAATTATTGAGATTTCCTTAACCCTGGCGTTTAAATGTCAGTGTTAAAACTTACTATTACGAGGTTGTTATGACGATTCAAGTTGGCGATAAAATTCCTGAAGGCATGTTCACTGTAATGGGCGCAGAAGGCCCTACTGGTGTAAGCACTGCTGATATTTTCAGCGGCAAAAAAGTTGTACTGTTTGCCGTCCCCGGTGCTTTCACTCCTACCTGTTCCGCTGCACATCTGCCGGGTTTTGTTGTCCATGTTGACGACATTAAAGCCAAGGGCGTTGATACAGTCGCCTGCATGTCAGTAAACGATGTGTTTGTAATGCACGCTTGGGGCCAGTCGGCTAATGCTGAGCATCTGATGATGTTGGCTGATGGCAATGCAACGTTTACTGAAGCTCTGGGTCTGGTTTTGGACGGCAGTGGTTTTGGTATGGGCACTCGCAGTCAGCGCTTCGCTATGATCGTTGATGACGGTGTGGTGAGCTTGCTGAATGTTGATGCTGGCGCGCTGGAAGCTTCAAGTGCAGAGGCGATTTTAGCGGCGTTGTAATTTGCTCTAGGATCCGTCAAAAGGGGAGCTGCTTCGGTGGTTCCCTTTTTTTGTGTCTGGTGATTTTGAGTTGGGTCTCTGCTCTTGTGGTTATGACTGAAATCATCAGGCACAAAAAAGGCGGCCGAGGCCGCCTTTTCCAAACAATGACAAAAATCAGCCAGTGAAACGTTCCATAATCAGTGTGGCGTTAGTGCCGCCAAAACCGAAGCTATTGGACATAATGCAATTCAGCTGCTTCTCTTTGGTTTCTAAAAGAATCGGCAGACCGGCCGCGTTCTCATCGAGTTCATCAATATGTGCAGAGCCAGCAACAAAATTATTCTGCATCATGAGCATGCAGTAGATCGCTTCGTGAACGCCAGCAGCACCCAAACTATGACCAGAGAGTGATTTAGTTGAGCTAATATCGGGGCAGTTCTCAGGGAAAGTATTGCGAATCGCACCCAGCTCAGCCACATCACCCACAGGCGTGCTTGTGCCGTGAGTATTGATATAGTCGATTGGACCTTTGGCCGTTTCCATCGCCATCTTCATGCAGCGCTCAGCGCCTTCACCTGATGGAGACACCATATCTGCGCCATCGGATGTCGCACCGTAACCGGTCACTTCACAGATGATGTTAGCGCCGCGAGCCAATGCGTGTTCGAGCTCTTCAACGACCACGGTCCCAGCACCCAAACCTGGGGCAAAGCCGTCGCGCTGTGAGTCGTAGGCACGTGAGGCAATCTCTGGCGTATCATTATATTTACTCGTCAGAGCACCCATGGCATCAAACATGCCGGCCATAGACCAATGCATATCTTCAGAACCGCCAGCGAGCAAAACGTCTTGCTTGCCCAGTTGAATCAACTCTACGGCGTGGCCAATACAGTGAGCGCTGGTGGCGCAAGCAGAGGCGATTGAGTAGTTGACACCCTTAATTTTAAACGGTGTGGCAACACAGGCAGAGACGGTGCTGGCCATAATCTGAGTTACTCTATAGGGGCCGGCACGCTTGATACCTCGGTCGCGCATTACATCTATAGATTCGGTAAACATTTCACCGGAAACGCCTCCCGAGCCCATTACCAGACCGGTGCGGTGGTTTGAGACCATCTCAGGTGTGAGGCCAGCATCGGCTATTGCACGATCAGTGGCAATGTAGGCATAGGAGGCCGAGGGGCCCATAAAGCGCAAAATCTTGCGATCAATATGATCTTTGGGATCTATATCTAGAACGGCACCAACATTGCAGCGCAGACCCATTTCAGCGAAGTCTTCACGGTGGCGAATGCCGGAGATGCCTTCTTTAAGTGAGTGAGCAACGCTTTCTTTATCGTTGCCCAGACATGAAACAATACCAAGTCCCGTAATTACTGCACGTTTCATCGGTGGTCCTCTTGAATTGGATATTTAGTATGACGTTTAACAGCGTACTAATTAACTGCGATTAGGATCAAAAGTTATCAGTGCTTTCGAAGAGACCCACTTTTAGATCTTTAGCGGAGTAGATTTCACGTCCGTCCACTTCGACTGAACCGTTGGCTATACCCATCACTAGCTTGCGCTGGATAAGGCGAGTCAGTTCAAGTTTGTAGGTGACTTTCTTTGCGGTAGGCAATACCTGTCCAAAAAACTTAACTTCTCCAGCACCCAGAGCGCGGCCGCGACCACTGTTGCCGTTCCAAACCAAAAAGAAGCCAACCAGTTGCCAGAGTGCATCTAGGCCTAGACAGCCGGGCATTACTGGATCGCCTTCGAAATGGCAGCCGAAGAACCAGAGGTCAGGGTTAATGTCGAGTTCGGCAATAATTTGACCTTTGCCGGCGACGCCACCGGTGTTGTTGATTTCAACAATGCGGTCTGCCATCAGCATATTTGGAGCTGGGAGTCTTGCATTGCCTGGGCCAAACAGCTCACCGCGTGAGCAGGCTAGGATTTCTTCACGGTTATAAGAGGACTGGGGCTGAAATGACATAGGTTCCTTCGCAGTAGTGTCAGAAGCCGAGCATCGTACCCAGTTCTGGCTTTAGCGGCAACTTTTAGAGTCTGTTGGGCTTATAAATAGGACGAAGAGGACAGGCTTTTCGGTCACCAAATTTATTTTCGGTTGACAGCTTCGCGGTAGCTCCCTAGCATGCTGCGTGTCTAATCACCTCGACCTTTGAGTATCCATGCTGTCATTCCACAAAGCTGTTGAAAGCGACTTTTCAGCAGTGAACGAACTGATAATTGCCAATCTCCAGTCCAATGTTGGATTGGTAGAGAATATCGGCCACTATATTGTCGGCTCCGGTGGCAAACGCTTGCGTCCAGTGGTTGTGTTGTTGAGTGCTTTGGCGAGTGGCTATCAGGGTAAGCAGCATCTCACTATGGCGGCTGTGATTGAGTTTATTCACACCGCGACTCTGCTGCATGATGATGTGGTCGATGTCTCGGCCCTGCGCCGAGGCCGTGAGACAGCCAACAACCAGTGGGGCAATGCGCCCAGTGTACTGGTGGGCGACTTTATCTATTCCCGCGCATTTCAAATGCTTGTCGATGTTGGCGATATGCCAATTATGGGTGTTATTGCCGATGCTACCAACCTTATCTCCGAAGGTGAGGTTCAGCAGATGGGCAACGCCGGTAACTCAGCAATCGACGAAGCGACCTATTACGAGGTGATTTACCGCAAGACGGCAAAGTTGTTTGAAGCTGCTGCGCGTATTGGGGCCATGTTAGCTGCCGAAGAGGCTGATTTGTTTGTTGGTGATAGTGCTATTCTTGATGCTAGAACTGATGCAATGGCCGCCTATGGCAAGCACCTTGGATTGGCCTTTCAGATAGCTGATGATGTCCTGGACTATCAGGGAGATAGTCAGTCGATAGGCAAAAATGTTGGTGATGATTTAGCTGAGGGTAAAATGACTCTGCCGCTGATTCATGCGCGCGACCACCTGGACGATCAAAAGAAGCAGCTAATTTGCTCGGCAATTGAGAGTAAGAGCGCCGAGCATTTTGAGAAAATTCTAGCGGCAGTTCGTCAATCCTCAAGTCTCGAATACTCTGTTACTCAAGCTCAAGAGCAAGCCGAACTCGCCAAGCAGTCTCTGGCCCAGATGCCAGAGAGCGATTTCAAAGAGGTATTATCTGATCTAGCTGATTTCGCAGTTTCCCGTATCGTCTAAATGCCCGTTGCGGCAAAAGTTAAGTAAGTTTCCCTTCTTTATTTAAACTTTTTTGTACTGTAATTATGGCGTTGCGATTATATTGGCATAGGTTTCCCTAATAATGGCTATACAGATAAAAATAGTCGATGAACTTTGTTACTATAACTGCTCTTTATGTAGTCAAACCTTTCCATAACAACAAGGAGAATTGAGTGATAATCGGAATTCCGGCGGAAATTAAAACCGCAGAAAAACGAGTCGCCATGTCCCCTGCCAATGTCCAGTCTTTGACTGACAATGGCGTCAAGATACTTTTTCAAACAAACGCAGGAGATGCTGCAGGTTATCCAGACGGACTCTATACAGAGGCTGGAGCAACCATTAGTGCAGATCGCGCAGAGATATTTGCCCAGGCTGATATTATTCTGCAGGTCCAATCCTTTGGCTCTAACAATGAAAACAGTGAAGCTGATTTAGCGAGTCTGCGTAGCGGACAGTTAGTTATTGGCATGATGGACCCACTGGCTTCACCTCAGGCTGCCCAAGCTGTGGCAGAAAAAGGCGCTACTGCCATTGCCCTGGAGCTGGTGCCACGTATCAGTCGCGCTCAGAGTATGGATGTACTTTCATCCATGGCCACATTGGCTGGTTACAAAGCTGTGTTGATGGGTGCCTCTGCCGCACCGCGAATATTCCCTATGTTAATGACCGCCGCTGGCACCCTACAGCCTGCGCGAGTGTTGATTATGGGTGTAGGTGTTGCCGGTCTTCAGGCCTGCGCCACCGCCAAGCGACTTGGCGCTGTGGTTGAAGCCTACGATGTCCGTCCTGCGGCTCGCGAACAGATTATTTCAGTGGGTGCCAAGCCGGTTGAGTTGGATCTGGATACAGGTGAATCCGAAGGCGCTGGTGGTTATGCCAAAGCTCAGGGCGAAGATTTCTTGAAACGTCAGCGTGAGTTGATGACGGCGGTGGTTGCCGAGCAGGATATTATTATCACCACCGCAGCTATTCCCGGAGCCAAGTCGCCGATTCTGGTGACTGAAGATATGGTCAAGGCGATGAAACCAGGTTCGGTGATTGTTGATCTGGCGGCAGAGCGCGGTGGTAACTGCGATCTCACCGAAGAGGGCAAAACCGTTGTGGCTCACGGTGTAACTATTTTGGGTCCTGAGAATGTGCCTTCAGAACTGGCTTATCACGCCAGTCAGATGTACGGCAAAAACATGCAGACATTGCTTGAGTTAATTCTCGACGATGAGGGTAACCTCAATCTCGACTTTAATGATGAAATTGTCGCAGGTACGGTTGTGGCTCATGAGGGTAAGATTCCACATCCCCATATGCGCAAGCTGCTGGGACTGCCAGAACTCAATGCACCAGAACAAGAAAAGCAAGGGGAGTAACTTAAATGGATATCTTAATTCTTTTATTAGCGCTATTTGTGCTGTCGCTATTTCTCGGTGTTGAGCTGATTACCAAAGTGCCGCCAACACTGCATACACCGTTGATGTCTGGAACCAATGCGGTTTCCGGTATTACCTTAGTAGGCGCCTTACTGGCAGCGGGTAACGACGGTTCACCAATGATGGTGAATATTCTGGGCTTTATTGCCGTGACTCTGGCGACCATTAATGTTGTTGGTGGTTACCTTGTGACTAATCGCATGCTTGCCATGTTTAAGAGGAAGTAAGCGATGAATGAGAATATTGTAAATTTTGTCTATCTGATTGCCGGTGTACTGTTTATTCTCGGCATTAAAGGCCTGACCAAACCCAAGACTGCTGTGCGTGGCAATATGCTCTCGGCACTGGGTATGTTGATCGCTGTAGTAGTGACCCTGGTGAATATGAATACCATTGATTACACCTTTATAGTGGCTGGTGTTGCAGTGGGCTCCATAATCGGCAGCATTATGGCGCTACGTATTCAAATGACGTCAATGCCACAGATGGTGGCGCTGCTAAACGGTTTTGGTGGTGGCGCTTCACTGACCATCGCACTGGCTGAGTATTACACTAAGCTGGGTGTCACGCCTGCGTCCTTTGCCGAGCTATTAAACCCAGTTGTTGTCGATGGCAGTGCTTTTGGTGCCGGACCCGAGGGTACTGTGGCGCTGGTGGCTATTGGTTTAACGGTTTTAATTGGTGCTCTGACCCTCACTGGTAGCCTGGTGGCATTCGCCAAGCTGCAGGAGCTGATGAAGAACAGCTATGGTCTTCCTGGTGGTCCAGTTGGCAACGCGCTATTCCTCACTGTCGCATTAGTTGCCGTAGCCTTGGTAGTGGTTGAGCCAGGCAATGTTGCCGCTATGGTCGCCGTGGTGGCTCTGGCATTGTTGCTAGGACTCTTCCTGGTGATGCCAATCGGGGGTGCCGACATGCCCGTAGTGATTGCATTGCTGAATTCCTACTCTGGTATAGCAGCTGCTCTGGCCGGTTTTATTCTCGGCAACACAGTATTGATTATTGCCGGCTCACTGGTGGGAACCTCAGGGCTGATCCTGACGCGGATTATGTGTGTCGCCATGAATCGCTCACTGGCCAATGTACTGTTTGGTAAAATGGCCGCCGGCGGCGAGTCGATAGATGCCGATGAAGTCTATGCCGGAAAGGTCACCAGTGCCCAGCCCGATGAAGTGGCTATGCTGCTTGAGACGGCTCAGCGCGTCGTTATTGTTCCCGGTTATGGTATGGCTATGGCTCAGGCACAGCACGCAGTCCGCGAGCTAGCTGATGCGATGGAAGCTAAGGGCGTGGAAGTTGAATACGGTATTCATCCGGTAGCTGGGCGTATGCCGGGGCATATGAATGTTTTGCTGGCTGAAGCCGAAGTGCCCTACGACAATCTTGTCGAGATGGACAGAATCAACCCGACCTTTGAAGACACTGATGTGGTGATTGTGATTGGTGCCAACGATGTGACCAACCCAATGGCGCGAGATGTTGAGGGTAGCCCAATCTACGGTATGCCGATTCTCAATGTCGATAAAGCAAAGACGGTTGTAGTGATCAAGCGCTCACTGAGCCCTGGCTTTGCCGGTCTGCCCAATCCGCTATTTGCAATGGATCACACCCTGATGGTCTACGGCGATGGCAAGAAAGCAGTAGTTGAGATGACCACGGCGCTCAATCAGGCTTAAGTTGTCTTTAAGCAATATTAAAAACCCCGCCAATCGGCGGGGTTTTTTTATGCGGTTTTATAAATCGAGGTGGAAGCTGTCAGCGATAAATTTCAGGCATAAAAAAACCGGCCAGAGCCGGTCTTTTTACTACTGGATAATTAACAACTATTAACCCAGCGCCTTAACTTTTGCATTTAGGCGGCTCTTATGACGAGCAGCTTTATTCTTGTGCAGAATGCCTTTATCTGCCATGCGGTCTAAAACTGGAACCGCAGCGGTGTAAGCCTGCTGTGCGTCGGCTTGAACGCCACTCTCAATTGCTGCATCAACTTTTTTCAAATAGGTGCGAACCATAGAGCGCAAGCTGGCATTATGCTGTCGGCGTTTCTCGTTCTGTCGTGCGCGTTTCTTAGCTTGTACTGAATTTGCCACTTGTCGTACTCCTCTCAAAGGGTCTCACTGAAGGCGCGGAAATATACAGGGTTTGTTAGCTACATTCAACCCAATTGTCGAAGCAATATCATTACTTTTCACCACCAGAGAAGCATGAAGTGCCAACCTAGCACACAAGGCTTTTCAGTATTCACTTGGAGATGGGCATAGAGGTCGTTAAACTGCTGTGGAAAGCCCCGCTTAAATGAGTAAAAATTGAATCAAACGCCCAGCAATAATCCACCACAGCCGCCTGCTAAGAAAGTGAAGGCCGATGGCGGGCTGCTGCGTTCCAGTGGTGTGGTGAGCTTGTTTACAATGTTGTCCCGAGTTCTTGGTTTGGCGCGGGATATTATCTTTGCTCGAGTGATAGGTGCAGAGGCACTGGCGGATGTATTTTTTGTCGCCTTTAAAATCCCCAATTTTTTTCGTCGGTTATTTGCTGAGGGTGCATTTGCCCAAGCGTTTGTGCCAGTGCTCGGAGAGTATCGGCAAAACGGTAGTCAGGCGGCGCTAAAAGAACTGATCAATCGTGTGTTTGGCACTCTGGGTATGGCACTGCTGCTATTGACCTTGGTCATTGTGATTGCCTCGCCGTTCTTTGCCGCGCTGTTTGCGCCGAAGTGGTATCTCAACGACCCCTTTAAATTTAATGCCACAGCGGAAATGCTGCGCATTACATTCCCCTACTTGCTATTTATCTCAATGACCGGTGTGGCCGGCGGCATCTTAAATAGCTATGACCGCTTTGCCGTTCCCGCATTTACGCCGGTACTGCTCAATATGTCCCTGATTGCTGCGGCCCTGATTGCGGCGCCCTGGTTTGATCAACCGACTTATGCCTTGGCTTGGGGTGTATTCGCTGCTGGCGCGATTCAGTTTTGCTTTCAATTACCTTTTTTAGCGCGTATTCATATGTTGCCGGTCCCTGTGGTTGACTGGCACCATCCAGGGGTTAAAAAAATACTCAAACTGATGGGGCCGGCCATCTTTGGAGTATCCGTAAGCCAGATTAATTTGATGTTAGACACTATGCTGGCATCCTTTCTGCCTACCGGAAGTGTATCTTGGCTGTATTACTCAGACCGTCTCTCGGAGTTGCCTCTGGGGGTGTTTGCGGTGGCCATTGCCACAGTCATACTGCCCAACTTGTCGCGTCACCATGCGGCCAGTTCAGTGGAGGCCTATTCTCAGACTTTAGATTGGGCGCTACGCATGGTGCTGTTGATTGCCATACCTGCGGCTGCTGCGCTGATGTTGCTCGCTGAACCTATTCTCGCCACTTTATTCCTCTATGGTGAAGTAATGACTCCGAGAGATATGTCCATGGCGACGTTGAGTCTGCGAGCCTATTCCCTAGGTCTGGTTGCGTTTATGTTAATCAAGGTGTTGGCCCCGGGTTTCTTTGCCCGCCAGGATATGCGCACGCCAGTGCGTATCGGCGTGATTGCTATGGTCTCTAATATGGCACTCAATCTAATTCTGGTTATACCGCTACATTTTTATTGGCAGGTAGGCCATGTGGGCCTGGCGCTGGCGACCTCGCTATCGGCCTTTTTAAATGCGCTGCTATTGTTTTTGGCTCTGCGCAGCAAGGCTATCTACCTTCCTGGCACGGCCTGGATGCACTTTATGGTCACTCTGTTACTTGCGGTGACACTGATGGTTGTGACGCTGGTCTGGCTCGGCGGGCAGTTTGATGCCTTCGACGCAAGCCTCTGGCAGCAGCTTGATTGGTGGCAGCGCAGCAGTTCCGTTGCCTGTATCTGTCTCGGTGGTTTTGCGGTCTATATGGCTATTCTCGGGGTTGGTGGTATGCGCCTCAGTGATTTAAAAGGGCCAGCTAAAGCCACCACCTCTGGGGATTAAATTAGTCCGCTTTACAGGGTTGTTTAATTAGCCTTTTGAGGCCGGTTAATTGGCTGCAGTGCCTTACCTTTCTAACCTTTGCTAGGTATACTCAACGATTATTTTGAACAGTGAAATCCTCGCCTGTGCCACATTCCAAGTTGACCTTTGTTCGCGGTTTGCACAACCTGCAAACTCCAGATGAAAAATCGGTGGTCACCATCGGTTCTTTCGATGGTGTGCATATTGGTCATCAGGCAATTTTGCGTCAGGTAAAAGAGGCCTCGCAGCGTTTGCAACTACCTTCGGTGGCCATGACCTTTGAGCCGCAGCCAAAAGAGTACTTTTCTGCTGAGCAGGCACCAGCGCGATTGATGAGATTGCGTGAAAAAATTGATACGTTGCTCGAATTGGGCGTGGATTCAGTGGTTTGTCTGCAGTTTAATCGTCGACTACGCAACCTCTCTGCGGCGGATTTTATTGATCAGGTGTTGGTCCGCGGTTTGGCGGTAAGACATCTAATCGTCGGTGATGATTTTCATTTTGGCTGTGATCGCAGCGGTGACTTTGCCCGTTTGCAGCAAAAGGGCGAGCAGTGCGGGTTCGATGTGCATGACACGGCCACGGTCGAAGTTGAAGGGCAGCGGGTAAGTAGCACCTTGGTGCGCGAGGTGGTTGAGCAAGCGGATTTTCCCCGTGCCGCGGCGCTGCTCGGACGACCTTTTTCGATTAGCGGTGTTGTCGGTTATGGCCAACAGCTCGGACGTGAACTAGGCTTTCCCACTGCTAACGTGCAGCTATGTCGTTTTAGTGCGCCATTGTCTGGTGTCTTTGCGGTGCAGGTAAATGTTGCAGGTACGCTTTACCGCGGTGCTGCTAATGTAGGCTTGCGACCCACAGTGGGGGATTTGGTCAAGCCAATTTTAGAGGTGCACCTGCTGGATTTCGCCGGTGATCTCTACGGTCAGCGAATCGCAGTCGAGTTTTTGCACAAAATCCGTGATGAAGAGAAATTTACCACGGTTGAAAAACTGGTGGAGACAATCACTGCAGATATCAACAGTATCCGCCAGTGGTTTTTGCACAATGAAAAATAGTCTGGGCTTTTAGTCCGGGCTTTAGAGAAGAGCCAAGGCCAAACACTTTTTAAATTATAAACTGATATAGGGTTGACCACTGTGGTCAAACAAAAGGACCAATGACTGATTACAAAGCAACACTGAATCTGCCCAAGACCGCTTTCCCCATGCGTGCCAATCTGGCCCAGCGCGAGCCGGGAATGTTAAAAGAATGGCAGGACAGCAATCTCTATCAGCAGATTCGCGAGGCCCGCGCCGGTCGCGAACAGTATATTCTTCACGATGGCCCTCCATACGCCAATGGTGAGATTCACCTGGGTCATGCGGTGAATAAAACCCTTAAAGATATTATTGTTAAAGCGCGCACCATGAGTGGCTATGATGCGCCCTATATCCCTGGTTGGGATTGTCACGGTCTACCCATTGAGCACAATGTGGAGAAGAAAGTTGGCAAGGCTGGGGTAAAAGTCGAGTATTCAACTTTCCGCAAAAAATGCCGTGAATACGCTATGAAGCAGGTCGATGGTCAGCGTCAGGGTTTTGTTCGTCTGGGCATCTTTGGCGACTGGGAACGTCCCTACCTGACAATGAACTATCAGGTGGAAGCCGACACTATTCGTGCACTGGGTAAAATTGCCGCCAACGGCCATTTGGTAAAAGGTTACAAGCCGGTTTACTGGAGTGTAGTAGGGGGCTCAGCCCTGGCTGAAGCCGAGGTTGAATATCAGGATAAAACGTCTTACACCATAGACGTTGCCTATGCGGTAACCGACGCTGTGCAGCTAGATAAGGTCTCCGCTGCATTTGGCGGTCTGCCCGGTGAGGGTGAGATCAATATGTTGATCTGGACCACTACTCCCTGGACTCTTCCCAGCAGCCAAGCAATTTCTGTGGGCGCCGACTTAGACTATGTGTTGGTACAGATTAATGGCGAGAGTGGACCCCAGCGTCTGGTCTGTTCTGAGCTGTTACTGGAATCAGTGATGCAGCGCCTTGAGATTGACGACTATCAGCAACTGGCCGGCTGTAAGGGTCAGCAGTTGGAAAATATTATTGCACGGCACCCATTCTATGAGCGGGATATTCCTGTGCTACTGGGTGAGCATGTCACCACCGACGCCGGTACTGGCTGTGTTCATACTGCCCCAGACCATGGTATGGAAGATTTCGTTGTTGCCAAACAATACGGCATCGGCACGATCAATTATATTTTGGACAATGGTCTGTTCGCCGATGATGTGGCGTTATTTGCTGGCCAGCACGTGTACAAGGTTGATGAGTCAGTTTTGGCGGTTCTGCGAGAGCACAAACGCCTGCTTAGCTGTGGCCAATTTGTTCACAGTTACGCCCATTGCTGGCGTACCAAAACCCCATTGATTTACCGCGCCACTCCCCAGTGGTTTATCTCCATGGATAAAAATGGCCTGCTTGCCAAAGCCAAGGCCGCGGTTAAAGATGTTAGCTGGCACCCGGATTGGGGCCAGGCGCGTATCGAAGGTATGCTCGACAATAGCCCGGACTGGTGTATTTCTCGCCAGCGTACTTGGGGCGTTCCAATTGCATTGTTTGTTCACAAGCAGACAGGTGAGTTACATCCCGACACGGCCCAATTAATTGAACAGGTTGCCTCGCGTGTTGAAGAGCAGGGTATCGAAGCCTGGTTTGAACTGGACGCTGCAGAGCTGATTGGCGAGGATATCGCCGACTATCAAAAAGTCACTGACACATTGGATGTATGGTTTGATTCCGGTGTCACGCATGAATCTGTGGTCAATGCCCGGCAAGAGCTGCGCTATCCGGCAGATCTCTACCTCGAGGGCTCAGATCAGCACCGCGGTTGGTTTCAGTCTTCACTTAAGACTGCTATTGCGATTAATGGCACAGCCCCTTACAAGGCGGTTTTGACCCATGGTTTTACCGTTGATGAACATGGTCGCAAGATGTCTAAGTCCATCGGCAATGTGATTTCCCCACAAAAAGTGATTAATGATATGGGCGCCGACGTTTTGCGCCTGTGGATTGCCTCGGCAGACTTTAGCAGCGAGATGACTGTCTCGGATGAGATTCTCAGCCGTGCCGGTGACTCCTATCGACGTATTCGCAACACCGCACGCTACTTCCTCTCCAATATTGACGGCTTTGACCCAGCGCAACATGGGGTTGCTCACGAGGATATGCTGGCTCTGGATCGCTGGGCTGTGGATTGCGCAGCAGGTCTGCAGGAAGAAATTATTACTGCCTACAATGAGTTTCAGTTTCATCTAATCTACCAAAAGCTGCACAACTTCTGTGTCCGCGATATGGGCGGTTTCTATCTGGATATTATTAAAGACCGGATTTATACCTGCCCGGAAAATAGCCTTGCCCGCCGCTCCGCACAGACGGCACTGCATCATATTGCCGAAGCCTTTACCCGCTGGATCGCGCCGATTCTGAGCTTTACCGCCAGTGAGCTCTGGGGCTTTATGCCCGGTGAGCGCGAGTCTTCGGTCTTTATTGCCGAGTGGTATTCACTGCCGCGCTTAGAGGGCACTGATGTAATCAATCAGGCCGACTGGGCTGCGATAATGCAGGCCAAAGAAGCGATTAATAAGGTAATTGAAGATCAGCGCAATCAGGGCGTGGTCAAAGGGTCTTTGGGTGCCGATATTCAATTGTATGCTGAGCCTGAATTGCACCGATCATTGGCTAAGTTGGGCGATGAGCTGCGCTTTGTCACTATCACCTCGAAGGCAACTCTGCTGCCTCTGGAAAAGGGTGCTGATGCCAATCAGTCTTCGCTAGAAGGTCTAAAGGTCGGCTTGCAGAGATCTAGCGCTGAGAAATGTGTCCGTTGCTGGCACTTTATTGACGATGTTGGCAGCAATGCAGAGCACCCTGAGATCTGTGGTCGCTGTGTCACTAACCTTTCGGATACCGGCGAGACTCGTCACTATGCCTAATCATAGCGCCATGCCGAATCAAAGCGCCGAGGTTAAAACATTGCCCTGGCTAAAGTGGTTTGCCCTGGCGGCAACCATACTGCTGCTAGATCAGCTTACCAAGCTGTGGATTATGGCGGAGTTTAGTCTTGGCGAGAGTCGCTATGTGAATGGTATTTTTAATCTGGTGCGGGCTCACAATGAGGGTGCTGCCTTTGGCTTTCTCAGTGATGCCGGTGGTTGGCAACGATGGTTATTTAGCATTATCTCGATTGTTGTCAGTGTGGTCATTGCCGTTTGGTTGACCCGTTTACCGCGTCAGCGCGTACTTGAAGCACTGGGCCTCTCGCTTATTCTTGGTGGCGCACTAGGTAATCTCTACGATCGTTTGATCCTGGGATATGTGGTCGACTTCCTCGACTTTCATTGGGCCGGCTGGCACTTTGCTGCCTTTAATGTCGCCGATATGGCCATCTCTGTTGGAGCTGTGTTGATAATTATTGATGGGCTGTTTTTTCAGCAAGCAGAGGACGCTGATGCCGCCTCTGGAGCCAAGCCGGAAAAAAAGTAGCTGGATGAAATAATCGGTTAAACACGTTTTAAATACCTAAAATACCTTAAGAGCTTTAGAAATGAGTATACCCATAGATACAGGCACTACAGTTATGCTGCATTTTTCCCTAGCGCTAGAAGACGGCGCGGTAGTGGATTCCAATTTTGAAGGCAAGCCGGCGACATTTTCAATTGGCGATGGCAATCTTTTGCCCGGTTTTGAAGAGACATTGCTGGGTTTGAGAGCGACTGACGAGGGTGAATTTTTGGTGCCGCCGGAAAAAGCCTTTGGTCAGCACAACGAACAAAATGTTCAGGCTGTGGCCATGGATAATTTTGATGAGCTGGAGATTGAGATCGGTGCCATGTTCTCGTTTCAGAACGGCGACGGTGAACTGCCCGGTGTGATTGCCGATATAGTCGACGGCGAAGTGATGGTGGACTTTAATCATCCACTGGCAGGTAAAAACATTGTCTTTAAAGTAAACATTATCGGTGTTGTTCCGGAGAACCTGCACTGATGGATATCAAACTGGCCAACCCGCGGGGCTTTTGTGCCGGCGTTGATCGCGCTATTGATATTGTTAACCGTGCTCTGGAAATCTTCGGTGCGCCGATCTATGTGCGCCATGAAGTGGTACACAACAAATTCGTTGTCGATGATCTGCGTAGTCGCGGTGCTGTGTTTGTCGATGAGCTGGATGAAATTCCCGATGATGTGATCGTTATTTTTAGTGCTCACGGTGTTTCATTGGCCGTGCAAGAGGAAGCCCGCCGCCGCAGCCTTAAAGTCTTTGATGCCACCTGTCCTCTAGTGACTAAGGTGCATATGGAAGTAGCCAAGTTCAGCCTCGATGGCATGGAGTCGGTGTTGATTGGTCACGCCGGTCATCCAGAAGTCGAAGGCACCATGGGTCAGTATGATTACTCCCAGGGTGGCAATATGTATCTGGTGGAAGATGAGAGCGATGTGGCTAAGCTTGAGGTGAAAGATCCCTCAAGGCTGGCTTTTGTCACTCAGACCACTTTATCTATGGATGACACGGCGCGAGTTATCGACGCACTGCGGGAAAAATTCCCAGCGATTGAGGGGCCGCGAAAAGACGATATCTGCTATGCCACGCAAAATCGGCAGGATGCGGTTAAGCAGTTAGCCATAGAGTCGGATTTAATTCTGGTAGTGGGCTCGGTTGCCAGCTCTAATTCTAATCGTCTCCGAGAGTTGGCTGAGCGCTGTGGATGCACGGCTTATTTGATTGATGGTCCTGAAGACATAGATGCTCAGTGGCTAAAGCAGACCAAGGCTATTGGCATTACCGCCGGGGCATCTGCTCCTGACGTGCTGGTCCGCGATGTGATTTCACGTTTGGTAGAACTGGGTGCTAACGCCCCTCAAGAACTGAGCGGCGTAATCGAAAATGTCACCTTCTCTCTGCCAAAAGAGCTGCGCGTCTAGTCGACAGCGCAGCTTAATCTTTAGCCGTTACTCTTGGCACTTCTTAATGTGGGCAAATAGCGCTGTGGTGGAGGGATCTAACTCCGCCTGGCCACTATTATCTGAGGCCAGTAGCTGATTTGCCATCTTCTTGCCCAGCTCAACGCCCCATTGATCGAACGAATTAATATTCCAAATACTGCCCTGAACAAATACCTTGTGTTCATAGAGTGCGATCAGTGCACCAAAATTCTTTGGTGATAGCGTATCTAGTAACAGCGTATTAGAGGGCTTATTGCCTGGGTAGTAGCGGTAGGGCTCGCCGTCGGGCGCGTCTTGACCACACATCAATGCCGATGCCTGGGCCAACATATTGCCCAGCAGGACTCGGTGATGCTCTTCATTGCTGAGGTTATCCACGGCGGCGGCAATAAAATCGACGGGAACCATTCGAGTTCCCTGATGCAGTAACTGAAAGAATGCGTGCTGACCATTGGTGCCAGTCTGTCCCCAGAGAATCGCGCCAGTCTGATAATCAATTGAGTCGCCATTCAGCGTCGTGGACTTACCATTGCTCTCCATATCCAACTGCTGAAGATAAGAGGGGAGTAATAGCAAGCGTTCGCAGTAGGGGATCACTGCAGTGGACTGTGCGTCGAGAAAGTTGCTGTACCAAATGCCCAGCAGGGCCATGATAACCGGCATATTTTCAGCCAGTGGAGCCTGCTGAAAATGCAGGTCCATCTCCCGGGCGCCGGCGAGCATCTCAACAAATTTTTCAAAGCCAATGGAGATGGCAATAGAAAGGCCAATACTTGACCAGAGCGAGTAGCGGCCGCCAACCCATTCAGCAAACTCCAGAATCTGATCTGCAGGTATGCCGTAGGCCAGTGCATTGGCACGATTGGCAGTCAGGCCGACAAAGTGACGGGTTGATTGTGCATTCTCCAGTCCCAGTGTCTCGGCAAACCAGTTGCGCGCGGTCTTGGCATTTAGCAGCGTCTCGTGGGTGGTAAAGGTTTTACTGGCGAGGGCCACCAGAGTGGTCTCTGGATTGAGCTTTTTTAAAGTAGTAAGAATCTCTGCGCCGTCGACATTGGAAATAAAGTGTAGCTTGATATCCGGGTGAGCAAATTCTTGCAGTGCGCTGCAGGCTAATTTGGGGCCCAGGTCAGAGCCGCCAATACCAATATTGACCACATCGGTAATCGCTTTACCGGTACTGCCCAGCCACTGACCACTGCGGATTTGTTCACTGACTAGCTCGACGTCCACCAACTGCTGCTTGACTAGAGTCACGCGTTGATCTGACTCAACTGCGGCCGAGGCAACGCGCTGGTCACCGATCTCAGCTCTTAGGGCACCATGAAGTACTGCGCGGCCCTCTGTGGTGTTGACCTTTTCGCCAGAGAACATTGCTGCACGATGCTGTTCCAGAGGTGACTGGTTAGCCAACTCCAACAGCGCTTGCCAGGTTTCATCACTGACTAGGTTCTTTGAATAGTCGAGAAAAATCTCGCCACACTGCACTGACATCTGGCTGCTGCGAGAAGGATTTTGGTCAAAAAACCCGCTGATGTTTTGGTGCTGGGCTTTTTCTGCCTGCTGCTCAAGTGATTTCCACGCTGAAGTGGTGGTGGGCGTGTAATCTGCTGCTTGATTGGTGCTGGAGGTCATTTATCCAAATTCCTGTGATTAATTAGTCTGTCTAGGCCGTTTAATTGGCGTCCGCTAAGGCGTAAAATGGCGGCCGCTAATAACGCCTAACAATAAGAACGGCGTCACAATAGCCTATTTAAAACGGCGTTGCCGCAACAAATTACCAATGTAATAAAATTACGATATTTAGCGGAATTATACATTGAGTCTGGTTAAATTCCGTAATTTTGTTACAATTCGCAGCTAATCTACATGGAGCCGCTATTGAGCGGAGTCGCTATGGTCCAGTTGAATAACACAGTTGCTGAAGTCACTCAGCGTATCATCGAACGCAGCAGTAGCTTGAGAGTTGATTATCTGCGTCAAGTTGCAGAAGATCACAGTAATCGTCCCGAGCGCGGCAAGTTAAGTTGCGGCAATTTGGCACATGGCTTTGCTGCCTGTGGCGAAGAGGATAAGAACAGCCTGCGACTGATGGAAGCCAGCAATATCGCGATAGTCACCTCCTACAATGACATGCTATCGGCGCACCAGCCCTACGCGGAATATCCGGATATGATCAAGCAGGCCATGCGTGAGATTGGCTGCACGGCACAGGTTGCCGGTGGTGTTCCGGCTATGTGTGACGGTGTCACCCAGGGTCAAGACGGAATGGAGCTGAGTTTGTTGAGCCGTGATTTGATCGCTCAGTGTACGGCCATGTCCCTGTCTCACCAGATGTTTGATGGTGTCCTCGCCTTGGGCATCTGCGACAAGATCGTTCCTGGACTGTTGATGGGTGTGCTCAGCTTTGGTTATTTGCCGGCACTGTTTGTTCCTGCCGGCCCCATGGAGTCAGGTCTACCGAATAAAGAAAAGCAGCGAATTCGTCAGTTGTTTGCCGAAGGTAAAATTGGCCGCGAAGAATTGCTGCAGGCTGAGTCCGACTCTTATCACAGCGCCGGTACCTGTACGTTTTACGGTACGGCAAATAGTAATCAGGTCGTTCTGGAAGCCATGGGCTTGCAGCTTCCGGGTAGCTCCTTTGTCAATCCGTCTAATCCGCTGCGCGATAAACTCACTGTTGAGACCTGCCACCAAATGGCTCGTATTACCGCGCTGGGTAATGACTATCGTCCAGTAGGTGAAATCGTTGACGAACGCACCATGGTCAATGCAACGATTGCATTGCTGGCCTCTGGGGGCTCAACCAATCACACCATGCACCTTGTGGCTATAGCCCGAGCTGCAGGCATTATCCTCAACTGGGATGATATCTCTGAGCTTTCAGCGGCTGTGCCACTGTTGGCTAAGGTCTACCCCAACGGTCATGCAGATGTGAATCATTTCCATGCGGCCGGTGGCACTAGCTGCATGTTCCGTCAGCTGTTGGCTGGTGGCTTTATGCACGCCGATGCCAAGACCTCATGGGGAACCGACTTTGGTGACTTTACTCAGCAAGCATTTTTGGATAACGACAAAGTGGTTTGGCGCGAATCACCTGAAATACCTTTGGATCTGGAAGTACTGACCACAGTGGACAACGCGTTTTCCACTGAAGGCGGTCTGCGACTGTTAAAAGGTAACTTGGGTCGCGGAGTGATCAAGGTTTCTGCGGTTGCCGCAGAGCATCGGATTGTCGAAGCACCGGCTGTAGTGATTGAAGCTCAGGATGATTTAGCGGCTCTGTTTGAGTCTGGCCAGTTAAATCGCGACTGTGTTGTAGTCGTGCGTTTCCAGGGCCCCAAGGCGCTGGGTATGCCAGAGCTGCACAAGCTAACGCCGATGCTTGGTATTCTGCAAGACAAAGGCTACAAAGTAGCGCTGGTTACTGATGGCCGTATGTCTGGTGCGTCGGGCAAAGTGCCTGCAGCGATCCATCTGGTTCCTGAAGCGGCCAATGGTGGCCTTCTCGCTAAGGTGATCGATGGCGATGTAATTCGGGTTAATGCGGTAACCGGTGAATTGCAATTTATCGGTGAGATCAATGAGCTGGAAGCAAGAGCTGCGTCACCACAGCCAGATGCGGGTCAGCGTGGTTGTGGTCGTGAGTACTTCGCCGTCAATCGCGACAATATCAGTAATGCAGAGCAAGGTGCTTCCTTCTTGTTTGGAGGCGTTTAACCGTGACAGAGCAACGTTGGAATTTAGTTGCCGATATAGGTGGCACCAATGCGCGCTTTGCGGCGTTGCATGAGGGCCAGCTGGAAAGCGAATTTGAGTTCTATCACTCGGTGGAAGAGTACCCCCAGTTTAGTGATTTGATCATTAAGCTGAGAGACGAAATTGCTCTGGCAACCGGTTTTGTTGGCGCGCCACACAGCGTCTGTCTCGCCGTGGCCTGCCCCGCGGATGTAGAGCATATTTCCTTTACCAATAGCCACTGGGAGTTTACTAAAACTCACTTGTTGGAATGGTTTGATTGCCAGGAGTTGGTGGTAATCAATGATTTTGAAGCCGTGGCGCACGGTATTACTGAGCTGGGTGCAGATGACTGCATCAAGATCGGTGGCGGTGAACCCCAGGCCCACAAACCCATAGGTATTTTGGGTGCGGGTACTGGTCTAGGTATGGCGGCACTGATTTCGCACAGCGATGGCTACCATGTATTGGATACTGAGGGCGGTCATGCTGATTTTGCCCCTGTAGGCCAGCGTCAGATGGATGTATTGACCTGCCTGCGTCAGAATTTTAAGCGAGTATCTCTAGAGCGCGTGCTGTCCGGCAAAGGCATAGTCAATATTTACAACGCCATCTGCCAGATGGAAGGGACTGATCCGACATTAACGACACCTCCGGATGTAGTAACGGCGGCACTGGCTAATAGCAACCCCCAAGCGCTGACGGCACTGGATACTTTCTGTGAGTCCATGGGTGCCGCGGCAGGCAATTTGGCCCTGACCCTAGGTGCCAGAGGGGGTATTTATATTGCTGGTGGTGTGGTGCCGAGATTCAGTGAGTTCTTTGTCAATAGTGGATTCCGCGAAAAGTTTGAAGATAAGGGCCGCTTTGCCTCTTATCTACAGCCCATACCGGTCTATTTGGTGACGCGCAATAATCTTGGTTTGTTGGGTGCGGCGAAAAAATTACAGAACACTTAGATTGTAATAAGTAGTTCGTAAAAGTTAGCTTGTAAAAAGTAGTGCGTAAAAATTAGCTATTAACATTTTATCAAAAGCAGTTAATGACAGTACATCTATTGAAAAACGTCTTTGATAAAAAGACGTTTAATTAAAAACTTAAGGAGTGATCAGTGCGAGATCTTTTGGCCGGTAATACGGTAATCCCAGTAATTGTTATCGATCGTGTAGAAGATGCTGTGCCGCTGGCAAAGGCGCTTATTGCAGGTGGTTTAAACGTGCTTGAAGTGACTCTGAGAACAGAGGCCGCTGTAGAGGGCATCCGCCAAATTGTGCAGCATGTTCCCGGCGCTATAGTGGGTACTGGAACCGTTTGTACCGCGGATCAGGTAAAGCTCTCTGAAGATTTGGGTTGTCAATTTATGGTCTCTCCAGGAAGCACTGACAAGCTATTAGCCGCTGCCGCCGATTCGTCTATTGGCCTGTTGCCTGGTATCTCCTCTGCAACTGAAATGATGCGTTGCATGGAGCAGGGCTATCAGGACTTTAAGTTTTTCCCTGCTGAAGCTGCAGGTGGCGCCGCTATGATCAAATCCTTGTATGGCCCCTTTAGCGAGGCAAGAATTTGCCCCACTGGTGGCATTGGTTTGCACAATGTAATGGAATATCTGTCACTGCCAAATGTAATATGTGTTGGCGGCTCTTGGATCTGTCCTGCGCAATTGGTCCGCGAACAGCGCTGGGATGAAATTGAGCAGCTGGCTCGCGATGCCAGCCTGTTGGGTCAGTAATTTTAAAAAAATAATAATTCACAGCGTTGTGTTTTAAATTTTGCACAAACTCGACGCTGTATCTCACTGTTGTAAATGGGAGCTTGATAATGAACAACAATATTGATTTGGTACTCTTTGGCGCCAAAGGTGACCTCTCTGAGCGCAAGTTATACCCCGCGCTCTATCAGTTAGACCGCGCTGGTCTGCTGGGTGACAGTGTGCGTATCGCCGGCCTTGCGCGGCAAGATATCAGCAGTGCTGACTTTATTACCACTGTTGAGGAAAGCTTAAAAAAGCATATACCTGAGTCCGAATGGGACGATGCCGCATGGCGTAAATTTAGTCGTCGCCTGAGCTATATGAAAGTCGACTTCTCCCAGAAAAAAGATTTTATGCTGCTTAAAGAGTGGCTGGTTGAGAAACGCACCGCCATCTATTATCTGGCGACACCGCCGAGCCTCTATGGCGCTATCTGTAACCATCTGAATGATGCGGGCTGCGTTGATGACGTGGCGCGCATCGTGTTAGAAAAGCCGATCGGTAAAGATCTCGACAGTTCCCGCGAAGTTAACGCCACAGTTGGTGTTCATTTCGATGAGCGCAATATCTACCGCATTGACCATTATCTGGGTAAAGAGACGGTACAGAATCTGTTGGCCCTGAGATTTGCCAACCGAATGATCAATTCCCAATGGGATAATACCTGTGTCGATAATGTCCAGATTACCGTTGCTGAAACCGTCGGTATCGAAGGCCGCTGGGGCTACTATGACAACGTAGGTCAGCTTCGGGATATGATCCAGAATCACCTTTTGCAGCTGCTGTGTATGGTTGCCATGGAGCCGCCAAATTCACTTCAGGCCGATGAGATCCGTGCGGAAAAAGTTAAGATATTGCGCGCCCTAAAACCCATTGATAGCGATAATGTTCTCGAGCAGTCGGTGCGTGGTCAATACTCCGCTGGCTGGATTTCTGGTGAACCCGTAGTTGGCTATATGGAGGAAGAGGGCAGTCAGGAGAGTAGCAATGACACTGAAACCTTTGTTGCGCTAAAAGCCTATATCGACAACTGGCGTTGGGCTGGTGTGCCATTTTATCTGCGTACCGGCAAGCGTATGCAAGACAAGGTGACTCAGGTAGTGATCACCTATAAAGAAATTCCCCATGCGATTTTCCCGGATAAAGGCGGCGATTCAAAAAACCGTTTAATCATCCGTCTGCAGCCAAATGAAGGTATTGAACTGGAAATGTTCTCTAAAAAGCAGAGCCTAAAGGAGCGTTTAAGTCTTGAAAAGCGCACTCTCAACCTGGATTTCTTTGACTCGTCCGGTGAGTCGCGCATTGCCGATGCCTACGAGCGCTTATTTTTAGAAGTGATCAAAGGTGACCAGTGGCTATTTGTTAGCCGTGATGAGATTGAAGCTTCATGGCGCTGGTGTGATCAGTTGCTGGATTCATGGGCTGAAAAGAACGTGGTTACAAAGACCTATAGCGCTGGAACCTGGGGCCCTTCCAAGGCCGATATGTTGATGGAAAAAGATCAGCGTAGCTGGTACGAATCCTAGAATGCTGAAAAAGGGTAGTGAAGAATTTTATGTCGATGCTTAAATTTGAAAATACTTCCGCGCTGGATGCGGCTCTTACGGCAAAGGTCAGTGATCTGCTAAAAGCGGCTATAGCGGCTGAGGGTAAGGCCTCTCTGGTTGTCTCTGGTGGACGCACACCAGTGGGCTTCTTTCATTTGCTGTCCCAGTGTCAGCTCGACTGGTCAAAGGTTACCGTTGCTTTGGCTGATGAGCGCTGGGTCAATGCCGACCATGCTGCAAGCAATGAAAAGCTGGTGCGTGAGAATTTATTGATCAATGAAGCTTTTAGCGCTGAATATCTGGCACTGAAAAATACTGCTGAAAATGCGGTCGACGGCGAAGCTGAGTGTCAGCAGCGTTTAAATGCTGTAGGTCGCTTTACCGTGGTTATTTTGGGTATGGGAGACGATGGTCACACTGCGTCATTGTTTCCTGGTTCCGACGCTTTAGAGCGCGGTCTTGATATGCACTCCGGCGCTGACTGTATTGCGGTTACCCCTTTGGATGCCCCCCATGAGCGTATGAGCATGACTTTGCCGCGACTATTGAATGCTGAGTCCCTGGTGATTCATATCAGTGGTGCCAGCAAACAGCAGGTACTGACTCAAGCTAACGCCGGAAATGATGTTATGGAATTGCCAATTCGTGCGATTCTGCAGCAGCAGATAACACCTGTTTCGATTTACTGGGCTCAGTAAGCTTTTAAACGAAATGACCTCTGTTAGGCCACAGCCTGAAATCCTCTTCAGGTTCTGTGGCCAACAAAAGAATCTAAAAGTAATAAAGCCTAAAAGATTAAAAGCCTAAAAGATTAAAAGCGCTAGAAACTAGATCTACGTTGTCCATATACGCATCGTTGTAAGCCCTCCTTACCTCCTTTATCACCTCTCTGTGCACTAGCTCTGATCAATATCATCTGTTCAGCGATATGAGTGCCTGTTCCTATTTTAAGTATCGCCATATGGATTAGGCTTGCGGCGCCTCGAAGGATATGGGGCTCCCTAAAAATAAGAATACCATCAAGGAAACCATTATGGCTCTTGCTCTAGCAATTAGTAAAAATGCATTATCACTGGCAGTTAAGCAGACGTCTTACAAAGAAAATGTTGTGGCTGTGAATACGTTGGTCACCAGTGTTCTGTCATCAAATTTACCCACGCTCAATACTAACCCACCAGACTGGAAAGACTTTACCACGGCTTTTGAAGCTGCTGATGCTGGCGCCCTGACTTGGGTAAATAACGTGATGGCACGGCTGTTAAATGTGCCCGATGAAGTTCAGAGTTATAACGCGACGATTACGCAGTTGTTAGCCGATGCTAAAACTCAGGCGATGACTCTAGAGGCAGATCCAAGCAATAAAACTGCACTGCAAACCCTCAATACCGATCTCACCAATGTAAACAACACGCTGAGTTTGGTGGTCACCTTTATCAGTGGTGCACTGACCGCGGTTAAAAACTTTAAAGAAGAGCTGCCCCTGCTGGCGACCAATCTCCAAACTATTGCGACTAAGTCAGCGGTAGATGCAAAAGCTGACCAGGCGCAGATTGATAAACTCAATGCCGATATAGATACTCTTAAAGCAGAAATTAAAAGTCTGACCGCTTCCATAGTGGCTCTGGCTATTGTCGATGGTATTGCTCTGACTCTGGGTATAGTGGCAACCATTGCTGCCTTTCCTGAAGGGGCGTTAGTATGGTTTGTACTCGGCCCAGCAGTGATTGCTGCGACTGCGGTTATCGCCATTGATGGGGTCAAAATCAAAGCTGACAATGACCTAATCAAGTCTGACGAAAGTCAGATTACTGGTCTAACTGCAGATGTCTCGGCGCTGCAGATTTTGTCGAAGAACTTTACCGCCATGTCTAATGAGGCAAATGATATTGAAACCAATCTACAAGCTATTTTGGCTGAATGGCAAACACTGGAGGCGGATGTGGCGCTGGCTGTCAATGATATTAAAACTGCCACCACAGATGCAGGCTCGGCTAACTTTACTGCCGTGGCCTCAGATATAGATGATGCCATAGTTGAATGGGCAGCGGCCTATAAGCAGGCTGGAGACTTACATCTAGAGCTCAATGTCAATAATGCACAGTTGGAAGTGGGTATGAGTCAGGCGCAGATTCTGGCCGCAACCGCTGCAGCTCCGACGGTGGATATCATTACCTACTACAACCAGGTGCAGAATACTAAGGTCGAGGCGGCCGCTTCAATAGAGGCCGAGACTGTAGTCTAGATGTCTGAGTGGAAATACGATAACTATAAAGTAGGATGAATGTTAAAGGGCTGGGAGACTGGCCCTTTTTTATGGGGCTTTTTTTACAGGATTTTTTTACAAGGCTTTTTTACACGGGCACTAAAAGTCCTGAAAGAACGTTGATAGATTTCTAGAGAGGCTAAATTAAGTGGCCATCCATGGCCTGGAAGAGACGGTTTTTCTTGCTGGCTACTGAATAACGTCGCCAACTCGAACAATTTTTAATGTGTTTGTGCCGCCGTGCACATTGACAAAATCCCCTTTGGTAATCAGCACAAGGTCGCCATCAGCTACAGCATTGTGCGCGCGCAGAGTTTCCACAGCACGGTGATTAACCTCAGAGGGATCTAACGCTGAAGCATGAAATGGCACAGGTACCACGCCCTTATAGAGAGCGGTTATCTCGCAGGTGCCGTGCTTCTCTGCCATGGCATAAATAGGCAGTGATGAGGTGATTCTTGACATAATCAGTGGCGCAAAGCCGGTTGCTGTCATACAGATAACCGCTTTAACCCCTTCCAGATGGTTGGCTACATACATAGCTGCTAGGGCAAGGGATTCATCTATGCTTGAAAATGTCTGATCAATTCTGTGCTTGGACCGTTGGGCAAGAGGGTGTAATTCGGCCCCTTCAATAATGCGCACCATCGCTTTGACAGTCTCTGCAGGGTACATGCCCACAGCGGTCTCTGCCGACAGCATCACTGCATCGGTGCCGTCGAGCACGGCATTGGCCACATCGAATACCTCTGCGCGGGTAGGCGTAGAAGCAGTAATCATTGACTCCATCATCTGAGTGGCCGTGATCACGACTTTGTTGGCGGCATTGGCCGCTTCAATAAGCTGCTTCTGCACTGCTACTAGGTTGGCGTCGCCAATCTCAACGCCGAGGTCGCCACGGGCAACCATAACGCCATCGGCGCTGGCGATAATACCGGGCAAAAACTCGTCGGTAATGGCTTCAGCACGTTCGATCTTGGCGATAATGTGGGCGCCGCTACCTGCTGCAACCAGCAGTTCGCGAGTCTCTTCAATATCGTCTTTCGAGCGTACAAATGAGATGGCCAGATAATCAGTCTTTAGAGACGCAGCCGTTTTAATATCCGCCTTGTCCTTCTCGGTGAGCGCCGGAGCTGAGAGTCCGCCACCGAATTTGTTCACGCCTTTTTTGCTGGATAGCACACCGCCTTGAACCACACGGCAGGTCACTGAGTGGGAGTTACGCGATTCAACTATAAAGGTCATGCGACCATCGTCGAGTAATAATGTATCGCCGGCATCTATATCGTTAAGCAGATCGCTGTCGATATGCACACCATTTTGGTCTCCCGCATCAACACCAATTTGGCTGTTGAGGACAAAGCTATCGTTTTCGGCTAAATCGATCTTCATATCGTTGGTAAAGCTACCGATACGAATTTTAGGGCCCTGCATATCGCAGAGAATACCCACTGGGGTTTCAAGTTCGAGAGCGATTTCCCGAATCATGGCGGCGCGCATGGAATGCTCTTCAGCGCTGCCGTGAGAGAAGTTCAAACGAAAAACATTGACGCCAGCAAGGATCAGCCCGCGAATACCCTGTTCATGGTGAGTAGCGGGGCCGAGTGTGGCGAGAATTTTGGTTCTACGCGGCATCTTTTTGCTCCGTAGCACTGGCTAATAGTACTAGGGAGTTGTCGAGCATGCGGTTGGAGAAGCCCCACTCATTGTCGTACCAGGCCATAACCTTAACCAGCGAACCATTGACGCGAGTTTGTGTGGCATCAAAATTACAAGAGAACGGAGTATGGTTGAAGTCCACAGAGACCAGTGGTTTGTCGTTGTAGCAAAGCACTGATTTAAGTGTTCCTTGAGATGCCTTAAGCAGAAGCTCATTGACTTCTTCGACGCTGGTTTCGCGGCCAGCATTAAAGGTTAGATCAACCAAGGAAACGTTAATAGTCGGTACACGAACAGCTAAGCCATCGAGCTTGCCCGCCAACTCTGGCAATACCAGACCGATCGCGACTGCAGCGCCAGTTTTAGTTGGGATCATCGATTGGGTGGCTGATCTAGAGCGGTAGACATCGGAGTGGCAGACGTCGCTGAGCTGCTGGTCGTTGGTATAGGCGTGTACTGTAGTCATATAGCCGCTGAGAATACCGATGCTTTCCTGAAGAGGCTGAACCATGGGTGCCAGGCAGTTAGTGGTGCAAGAGGCGTTTGAAATAATTTCTTGAGTACCATCCAGAATATGGTCATTGACGCCATAAACGACAGTTGCGTCCACGTTGGTACCAGGTGCCGAGATAATGACTTTTTTCGCGCCAGCTTCTATGTGCATCGCTGCTTTTTCGCGGCTAGTAAATACGCCTGTGCATTCACAGACTAGATCGACGTTCAGATCAGCCCATGGCAGATCCGTTGGGTTGCGTTCGCTAGACCAGTTAATGACATCACCATTGATGACGATGGCATTGTCCGTCACCTCAACTTGCTGGTTAAAGCGGCCGTGCACTGTATCGAACTGAAGCAGGTGCGCGCTAATTTCGAGGCTGCCAAGATCATTGATCGCGACGATTTGGATTTTCTCGCGAAGCTCTGGGCGTTCGTAAAGGGCGCGGACTATATTGCGGCCGATGCGACCAAAACCATTAATGGCGATTCTATACATGATGGAGCCTCTTTAAATGTAGTAAACTTACGTAAATTATAGGCTTTTATGAATTGTTAGGCAATGATAAGCCTGCTTTAGTATGTAAAAGAACGTATTTGATGATTTTGGTTCTTATTATTGCGGTTTTGATGAAATATTCTTACCAACTTTCGGGTGAAAGCGGACATCAGCGCTTAAAAACCTTAAACTGGCGCTCTCTATTACGGAACAAGACGAAAAGCTGAAGGGTTTATAGCTATGCATTCACAAAATTTGATCAATATTATTTCTGATGAATTGCCGAATCTAAATAAGTCTGAGAGTAAAGTGGCGCGAGTGATTCTCGCAGACCCAGACAGTGCAACCAGATCTAGTATTGCGACCCTGGCCAAAGCCGCCGAGGTTAGCGAGCCCAGCGTCAATCGTTTTTGTAAGCGCTTTGATGCTGCAGGGTTTCCCGATTTTAAGCTTAAACTTGCTAAGGCACTGGTCAGCGGCGTCCGTTTTGTTAATCGCAATGTGGATCCTGATGATGAGGTCAGCAGCTACACGCCAAAGATATTTGACGGCACAATTAATAATCTTGCCATGGTACGCGACAAAATCAGTCACAGTCGCGTCAATCAGGTTGTGGATAAGCTAATTCAAGCCAAGCGAATCTACTTTTTTGGGGTTGGTGCCTCGGGTTCGGTGGCCAGAGATGCCGAGAACAAGTTTTTTCGCTTTAACCTCCCGGTCTCTTTTCACGACGATGTCTTAATGCAGCGCATGCTGGCGTCCACTGGCAGTACTGGCGACGTGTTCTTTTTCATCTCCCATACCGGGCGCACTAAGGAAGTGGTGGAGATTGCTGAGATTGCCAGAGCCAGTGGCTCAACGGTGATTGGCCTAACTGCACCGGATTCACCTCTGGCTCAGGTCAGCAGTGTGACTCTGGATGTTGAGGTGCCTGAAAACACTGATGAGTATATGCCGATGACCTCGCGTATTGTTCATCTGGTGATCCTCGATGTGCTCGCCACCGGTGTCACCCTGCGTCGTGGTCCGGACTTTTTGCCGCACTTAGAAAAGATCAAAAACAGCCTTAAACCAACCCGTTATGCGCGCAATAGCTAAACATCTCGGCGCGGTGCTCACTGCGCTTTTTGTGGTGTCCATGATGGGTGTATACAGATAAACGCCATTCGGCATATAAACTTGAGCTCAGCCGCTGCTTTCCACTAGACTGACTCTCATATAGAAATCTAATTAACTATGTGAGGCAGTCGCCCAATGTCAGATTTTCCAACCCATCCAGTTCCTCAGCAATGGTCCGATTCAGCTTGGATTGACGATGCTACTTATCAGGCTATGTATCGTCAGTCGGTGGATAATCCTGATCAGTTTTGGGGTGACCAAGCGGCGCAATTTCTGACTTGGGATAAACCTTGGAAAACAGTTTGCCGCAGCGAAATTGAGCAGGGCCAGGCAGCTTGGTTTGAGGGTGGTAAGCTCAACGTGGCAGTTAACTGTATTGATCGACACTTAGTTGATAGAGCCGATCAAACAGCGATTATTTGGGAGGGTGATGAGCCCACAGATGATGCCCATATTAGTTATGCTCAACTCCATGAGCAGGTCTCTAAATTAGGTAACGTGCTGCGTCAGCGCGGTGTTAAGAAAGGCGATCGAGTGTGTATTTATATGCCAATGATTCCCGAGGCGGCCTATGCGATGCTCGCCTGTGCGAGGATTGGTGCTGTGCACTCAGTGGTCTTCGGTGGTTTTTCGCCGGATGCACTAAAGGACCGAATTCTCGATTCCGACTGTCAGGTGGTGATTACTGCCGATGAGGGTGTGCGGGCAGGAAAACCTATTCCTCTGAAAGCCAACACTGACAAAGCGTTGGCAAACTGCCCTGATGTTCATACCTGCCTTGTTGTACTTCGCACTGGCGGCAGCATAGATTGGCAGGACAGCCGAGATATCTGGTATCAAGAGTCGATTGAGTCTGTCACTCAAGACTGCGAGCCAGAAATAATGGATGCCGAAGATCCGCTGTTTATTCTCTACACTTCAGGCTCGACCGGTAAGCCGAAAGGCGTTGTGCACACAACCGGCGGCTACCTGTTGATGGCGGCTATGACCCACAAATACACCTTCGATTATAAAAATGGCGATGTCTTTTGGTGCACTGCTGATGTTGGCTGGGTTACTGGCCACAGTTATATTCTCTATGGCCCGCTTTGTAATGGTGCTATCACGCTGATGTTTGAGGGCGTACCGACTTACCCAGATGCCTCACGATTCTGGCAGGTCATCGACAAGCATCAGGTCAATCAGTTTTATACTGCACCGACGGCGATTAGGTCGCTGATGGCCTGTGGTGATAGCTTTGTGAGTAATACCTCGCGCAGCTCACTCAAGTTGCTTGGCACCGTAGGAGAGCCTATCAATCCTGAGGCCTGGGACTGGTATCACCGAGTGGTGGGGGAGTCCCGCTGCCCGATCGTGGATACCTGGTGGCAAACCGAAACCGGTGCCCATATGTTGACGCCACTGCCAGGCGCTACAGCGCTAAAACCTGGCTCGGCAACACGGCCGTTTTTTGGTGTGCAGCCGGTACTGCTAGATGCTGAAAATCGGGAAATCGACGGGGCAGGAGAGGGTCTGTTGATGATTAAAGCGTCTTGGCCAAGCCAGATCCGCACTATTTATGGTGATCATCAACGCTTTGTCGAGACCTACTTTAAGCCCTATGCGGGTTATTATTTTACTGGTGACGGTGCGCGACGGGATTTGGATGGTTATTACTGGATTACCGGTCGTGTCGATGATGTGCTAAATATCTCGGGTCATCGCATGGGAACTGCCGAGGTTGAGAGTGCTTTGGTGCTCCATGAAAAGATAGCGGAGGCCGCAGTGGTCGGCTATCCCCATGATATCAAAGGGCAGGGCATCTACTGTTATGTCACGCCAATGAATGGCGTTGAGCCCGATGAAGCGCTTCTGTTAGAGCTGATTGCCCTCTGTGTTAAAGAGATTGGTCCAATCGCTAAACCAGACATTATTCAGTGGGCGCCAGGCCTACCTAAAACCCGTTCGGGAAAAATTATGCGCCGCATACTGCGTAAAGTCGCCGCTAACGAGCTCGACAGTCTAGGTGATACCTCTACGTTGGCTGATCCTGCCGTGGTCGATGAGCTGATTGCCAGTCGAAAAAATACCTGATGTCTAACTGATTTCCGCTTTTGCCGTCTCTAAAATGAGTATATAGTTATATCTTTATCTAAGTATATATACTAGTATCATCAGTTTCGCGCCATTCTAGCTTTGGGAGAATGCAGTTTTTATATGAAAATAGAGCGGCGAGGGTTATGTATAGAATTTCTTTCACTGTAATTTGTTTGGTGTTGGTCTACGTAATTCTCCTGATGCTGCCCGGGTACAACGGGGTGCAGTCCATCCCTTTCTATCAAAATAAAAATTTCAATAATATTGCCCATGGCACAGCACGCGAGCTGCTGCCGGGCAACACACTTGAGGGTGCGCTAAATGCGGTGGCTGTTGGCGCTGACATTATAGAGCTGGATATTCATTTGACGGCGGATAACGTTGTTGTAGTTAGACATGATGCCAGCGTTGATTTGACCACCAATGGCAGCGGTTTGATTGCAGATATGACTCTGATTGAGCTGCAAGCCTTTGATGTTGGATTTCATGAAATTGACTACCCTGAGAAACAGGCTGTTGATGGCATACGCGTTCCAACGCTTGAATCGCTTTTTGAAGCCTTGCCTGATAGGCGCTTTTTAATTGAGCTGAAGCCAAACAGCACCGATACAGGCGTCGCGTTATGCCAGTTGGTGTTAGCGCATGGCTTGCAGAACCAAGTAGTTGTGGGTTCTTTTTATTCGTCAGTGTTACGGGATTTTCGTCGGCAATGTCCAGACGTGCCTACCTCCCTTGGAGAGGAGGAAGTGCAGGTATTGGTTTTGCTCAGTTGGATCGGCCTTGGGCATTTATACAGTGCCTCTGGTTATTCAGTGCAGTTGCCCTTTGAATATAAAGGCGTGGAGCTGATATCGAAGTCTTTATTGAGAACTGCCCGCGAGCTTAATTTGGCAGTTGATGTGTGGACAATTAACGATCCACAGCAAATGCTAGAGCTTAAAAAGTTAGGTGTTAATGGGATTATTACTGACAGACCAGATGTTCTCCATGCTATTGATATTTAAATAGAAAAGATTATTTTGACTGTTAATTAAGAGACTGGAAAATCATCTTAAAACAGACTAAAAATAATACATCAATGGATAGTAAAGACGTTCATAATCGCGGAATGAGAGAATCTATGAGTACAGAACTGGCAAGGTTAATGAAGCTGGAGGGAATATCCCAAAGCGGGCTTTCGAGAGCCACTGGGGTTCCCCAACCGACGATTAACCGTATTCTCAGTCAGGTCACGCAGGATCCACGGCGTGATTCAATGATTAGCATCGCTAACTACTTCGGCGTTCCCTTGGAATCGCTCTATGGCACTCCTCGTATCCAGCGGTCGTCGAAGAAAGATCCTAAGGCTGTTGAGGATGTGTTTAATAGAATATTAAACTTGTCAAAGGCTGAGCGAACATCCTTACTTTCTTTGGTTGAAAATAAATACAATGAGGATGTTTAAGCTTCAGGGTGATTTTAGAATGCCAGTGTTTTAATACTGGTTTCGTTCCGCCGCGTCTTGCTTGCTTGCATGCAGCTTTTGTTATTTTGTGGCTATATCTAAAATCCAAGCATGTTCAGCTGTTATCTTAGTAGCTTGATCTCTTTAGCAACCGTATCCATCAACTCAATCATTGTGCCTCTCTGCGTGCTATCCATTGTGCATAAAAGCACCCTGAAATCTTCTCGTCCTGCATGAAAATGATTTTCAAGCTCCGCTGCGCAAACACTTCCTCTATTGGCCTTTTGTAAACCACTGCCTTGAATTATGTCCCCTAAATAGTCTTTCCTGACGACGCATTCGCTGCACAGCATAACTTGTCTTGCACATTCCTGTGAGGTGCTTATTGAGTGGAGATCGGAATATGATTAAAGCCAAAGTGTTGCAGGACTACTCAGGTTAGATTCTGATTTTAGGTGTTCATTAACACGACAAGCCTGTATAAAAGAGATTTTTAGACAGCATTAAGAGGGTGTTTATGGATGCAGTATTTTGGTTGTCTGTAACAGTGGCGTGCCTTTTGGGTGCAATGTCTCCTGGTCCTAGCTTGGCTGTGATTGGCAGTCTGGCTTTAAATTATGGGCGTCTTGCCGGGGTTATGGCCGCTGTAGCTCATGGATTAGCCATAACGGCATTCGCACTGGTTACGGCGCTGGGACTAGTTGTCTTATTGGGTCGTTATGAATTAGTTTTCAATCTGCTGCAATTAGCGGGTTGTCTCTATCTAATTTGGATGGCTCTTAGATTGCTTTTCGCCACTTCAGTTCAAGACGTTAGTCAGACGCCCAGCGAGAACACTGGTTTGGTGATTCTTACCAATAAGCCGCAATGGTTTGCTGCCCGAGACGGTTTTTTGATTGCTTTGATCAATCCGAAGATTATCCTATTTTTTAGTGCACTGTTTAGTCAGTTCATCAGCGTTGATAGCGAGCTTTGGGTAAAATTAGTGATGGCTGGGATTGCTGGAAGTGTTGATGCACTTTGGTACGTGCTGGTGGCGGTGATTATATCGCAGCCAGGTAACCTGCTCCGATATCAAAAGAGTGGCCGCTGGCTGAATAAGCTTTTTGGCGTGCTTTTATTATTTATTGCCTCTGGATTTGTCGTTGAATTCTTTATCTCATGATGGGTTAGCCGAGAGGCGTAATCTGTCCCAGGATACTTCGCGTAAACTGTGTAGAGTCCAGTGAATGATAATCGCCAGTTGAAGCGTTAAATTTGTATCCCGTCAATGTTTAAGTACACAGGTAAGTCGAGTGAAAACAACCTATAAAAACCTCTATCAACTAGCGGCTAAAAACTGTGGCGGTGTCGAGCATTTAGAGGCCAGCTTACCGCGCCCACTTAGCGTTAAACAGTTGGCGGCGCTAGGTGATGATCGCTACCTTTCAATGATGACGCGCTGTGTATTCCGTGCCGGCTTTGTATGGCGGGTCATCAACAACAAATGGCCAGGATTTGAAGAAGCATTTTCGCATTTTAATCCCCTCGCGATTGCTCATTACAGTGATGACAAGCTTGAAGAATTGGCCAAAGATACGCGCATCGTGCGCAATTTCACCAAAATTGTCTCGGTACGGCACAATGCTATGTATGTGCTGGATAAACAGCATAGTCACGGCAGCTTTGGACAATTTATTGCCGACTGGCCCGAAGATGATATTGTCGGTCTGTGGCTAGAGTTAAAGAAAAATGGTTCGCGCCTGGGTGGTAATTCAGGGCCGGGAATGTTGCGAAATATGGGTAAAGACACTTTTATATTGACCAACGATGTCTGTCATGCGTTGGTGAATCAGGGGTTGATGAAAAAATTCAGTCCCACTGCGCAAAGAGATCTGCGGCTGGTCGAAGATGTGTTTGCTGATCTTCGTCAGCAGTCGGGTCGTTCACTCTCTGAGTTGAGTCGGATGCTGGCGTTTACTGTCTAACTTTTAAACTCATTAGTCTATGGTCTACTAAACAGCTGAATTAGTCGTTTAGACCCTGCTAGTTAATGTTCTATATCAAGGTAGCGGCAATGTTTCTGCGGCCCATGAAACAAATTTCTACAGCGCATATATCTTGCCTAAACGTGGTGTTATGATAGTCGCGTTATCCTAAGGGGCGGCCAATTTATTGGCCTGAGAAGTACCCTTTGAACCTGATCCGGATTATGCCGGCGTAGGAATAGGAAATCTTGACTGGTACCTTTCTTCGTCTTTTACCTCCGGGTCTCCTTAACTTTTACTTCTGTTACTGAGGCTCTTATGAACCGCTCCAAAATAATCAATCCAATCTTTAAATTCTGCGCCGCTCTGGCTTTCTTGCCCATTTCTGCGTTTTCCGATAGCACAATTGATGAGATTATAGTTACCTCGGATTTTCGCGATAGCACACTCCTGCAAACGCCAGCCAGTGTCACGGTGATTGACAGCGCGGCTATTGCCCAGCGCCAGGCACGACATCTCGAACAGGTGCTCAATCTAGCTCCCAACGTCAATTTTTCCAGTGGTGCTTCCCGTGGGCGCTTTATTCAGATTCGTGGTATTGGCGAGCGCAGTCAGTTTATCGAACCGTTGAATCCTTCAGTGGGCACATTGGTTGATGGTATCGATTTTACCGGTATCGCCGGTGCTGCTACGACCATGGATATAGCGCAAATTGAGATATTGCGTGGTCCTCAGGGTACGCTTTACGGCGCCAACGCTCTGGCAGGCCTGATCAATGTTAGGTCCAATCAACCGAGCGAGCAGCTGCAGGGCAATATGCAGGTTTCTGTGGGTGATTACGGCACAGGCACAGTCAGTGCAGCAGTGGGAGGGCCGATCAGTGAGTCCTTGGGTTATAGAGTTGCTGTGCAGCAGCATAGTAGCGACGGATATATAGAGAATGATTTTCTCAAGCGTGATGACACCAATAATATTGACGAACTCAGTCTTCGTACTATTTTAGATTGGCAGGCCAGCGATGACTTGGATCTAAAATTGACCCTATTCCATGTTGATGCGGACAATGGCTACGATGGCTTTTCGCTGGATAACACACGTCATACGCTCTCAGACACTCCTGGCCATGATCGCCATAAAGCCACGGCTGCCGCAGTGGAGAGCCGTTGGCAGGGTGCGGAAAACTTTCAGCTGGTGAGTTTGCTGAGTTTTGCCGACAATGATCTCGAATATGGTTATGACGAGGATTGGGCGTTTCCCGATATATGTACTGGTCAGCCCTGTGAGGGCTGGGAGTACAACTCTGCTGATAACTACAGTCGTCAGCGGGATAATGCCAGTGTTGATATCAAGCTTGTATCAGAGCCTAAAGCGCGAATCTTAAATGGCAGTTCGGGCTGGGTTGTAGGGATGTACTGGCGCGATCAGGATGAACAGCTGTTGCGTGAATATACCTATGCAGGTGGAGATTTCACCAGCGACTTTGACACGACCAATAAAGCCCTTTACGCCCAGCTGGATACAGAGTTGTCTGAGTCGCTAACCCTGGTCAGCGGCCTGCGAGTCGAGAATCGCGATGCATATTATAGTGACAGTGATTCAGTCGCTCACAGCGTTGGTGAAAGCCTCTGGGGTGGACGGCTGGCCCTGCAATACCAGATCACGGCCGATCAAATGATTTATGGCTTAGTTTCGCGAGGCTATAAAGCTGGCGGTGTAAATAGCGATCCCGCTTTGGTGTCTGAAGATCGAGAGTTTGATACCGAATTGATGTGGAATTTTGAGGCAGGCCTGAAAGGTCGCTGGCTGGAAGATCGTCTTCAGGCGCAGGTGGCTGCCTTTTATCAAAAGCGCGATGATATTCAGATTAAACAGTCTTTGGTTCAGTCGCGAGTTGACAGTAATGCTGTTGATTTCACCGACTACTTTGGCAATGCGGCGAGCGGAGCTAACTATGGCATTGAGGTGGAGTTTAATTGGCTGGCTTCAGAGTCCCTTACTTGGTTCGGTAGCCTGGGTTTGTTGTCCGCTGACTATGATATTCCCAAGTCTGAGGATCTTGATAGTCGTCAGCAAGCCCATGCTCCCGACTATCAATTTGCGCTAGGTGGGAGCCATCAGATTAGTGATACTCTTTCAATTAGTGTTGATGTTGAAGGTAAGGACAAGTTTTATCTTTCCTCAAGCCATAATGAACAGACGCAGGCCTATGAACTTGTCAATGCGAGGATTAACTATTTCCTGAATGGTTGGGACCTGTCTCTATGGGGTCGCAATCTTACTAATAAGGATGTGATTGTGCGTGGTTTCGGAGGTTTTGGTAATGATCCGCGCAAGTTTTATGCAACCGAAGCTTATTATCAGTTCGGTGAGCCGCGCATGTTCGGCGTCAGTGGCCAATATGACTTTTAAAAAAACCGCAACGTAAAAAGGAGCTTTCTTATGCAGGTGACAATCGATATAAGTATGTATCCCAACCGGGAGGATTTTATTCCTCCCATTGATGGGTTTATTGAAAAGATTAATCAGTTTGATAATCTGGAGATCATCACATTTCCAACCAGCACCGTGGTGCAGGGGGAATACAAGCATGCGATGAACGCCGTGCAGGAGACCATTGCTGCCTGTTATTTGGAGTTTAATATGGCTATTTATGTGGCGAAAATCATCCCCGGTTACGAGGCGTTATAAAGCATGTTTGATTGGCTCAATCTTGAGACCTTGGCTGTAGTTCTGGCTGTCGCCTATTTGGTGTTGGCCATCAAAGAGAATAGTCTCTGCTGGTACTGCGCGTTTTTTAGCACGGCAATCTATGTGTGGATCTTTGGCGATGTGAGTCTGTATATGGAGTCTGCACTGAATATCTATTATATGGCCATGGCAGTCTATGGCTGGTATCAGTGGCAGCGTGGCGGCGAGCAAAATAGCGGTCTGAGTATTTCGCGCTGGAAACTCAAACAACATAGCAGCGCCATATTACTGATTGCCATAGCCACGGCTGTTTCGGGGTATTTACTGGATACCAATACGGATGCGCGACTGCCTTATCTTGATTCATTTACCACCTGGGCGGCGGTATTGACCACTGTGATGGTCGCGCGCAAAGTGATCGATAATTGGCTCTACTGGATGGTGATTAACAGTGCGTCAATCTATCTCTTCTGGGATCGTGAACTCTATCAGACTGCAGCGCTGTTAGTGCTGTACATTGCGCTCTCGGTAATCGGTTACCGTTCTTGGCTCAAGGGTTTGCAACAGCAAAATCTTGCCGCAAAGTCACTTGTCGATGAGGTTCAGCCCTCTGCCTATGCAACTGTTTCAGCAAACTCTCGCTAATTGGCGCCAGTGGAATACTGGTTGCGACGAATTAGCTGCGCAGCCGACACTGGTGCGAGAATTGATTGGCGGCCTCACCAATCGCTCGTTTTTGGTCGCCAGTGGTGACTTTAAAGCGGTGGTGAGAATCAATGCTCTCAATAGTACTGATTTGGGCGTTGATCGTCAGCGCGAAGGCCTAATTCTCAAACTCTTGCAGCCAACCGGCGCTGTGCCTAAAGTGCTTTATCAGTCTGATGAGGTACTGGTAAGTGTTTTTCATGAAGGTCGCCACTGGGGTGAAGACGACAGTCGCAGCCCAGAGCAACTGACTGCGTTGAAACAGCTATTGCAGCGTATCCAGGAGGTGGACGCTACTCAATTGCAGCGGCGCAATTATGTTCAGTACTGCCAAGCCTACATTGACCAGTTAGGTAGTGCCTTTGCCATTGAAGGTCTGCAGCAAACTATACTCACCGCAGCGGCGGCGATTGATGCTGGAGACTGGCCCGCTGTAATCTGTCATCATGATCTGGTGCCAGAAAATATTCTGGTTACCCCGAGAGGCTTGATGGTTCTCGATTGGGAATATGCAGCATTGGGCCATCCGGCTTTGGATGCACTGCGTTTCAATGAAACCGATCTGCCTGCCAGCTGCGTACATTTAGCCACGAGTGCCGAGAAGGCCAACGAAACTTTAAAGCAACTGGCAATTTTACTGCGTGGCATGGATGATCTCTGGTCATTGGTACAAAACGCATTTTCTGAGGATATTTATGGACAAGACACCTAACCAGCAAAAGGCTTCTAATCCGCTAAAGGCTTCTAACGCGCTAAAGGCCTCTAACCCCCCAAAGGCTCTTAATCCGCTAACAGCAGAAGAAAAATACGTTATCCAGGACAAGGGCACTGAGCGCCCCTTTGTGGGTGAGTACACTGACACTATGGATGGCGGCCTCTATATCTGTAGGCAGTGCGATGCACCACTGTATAACTCTGAAGATAAGTTTTCTTCGCACTGCGGTTGGCCGAGTTTTGATGATGAGATTGCCGGTGCAGTGCGTCGTGAGGTCGATAGCGACGGCATGCGTACAGAAATTCTCTGTGCCGCCTGTGATGGGCATCTGGGTCATGTATTTGTCGGTGAGGGCTTTACCGCAAAAAATATTCGCCACTGTGTGAATTCGATTTCAATGAAGTTTATTGCTCGCTAAAGCGAATCGCTAGCCGACTCGACGCAGGGCTAGTGAATAGCTCTTTGCGTAGCCTTGCGCCCCGATAAATTCAATATTCTCCTATCCTGCCCGCAGCTTTCTGATTACCACAGCCCAGCCCAGAGGCATAGCATTTATTAGGGTTTTCCTGTAGGATTCGCGCCATTCAAAAGGGGCCACTCAATCTCGAGCTATGCCCACCCGCAAAAAGACACCTTATGACCACCTTTAAAGACTTGGGCTTATCAGCCCCTATTCTCAAAGCCATTACTGCGCAGGGCTATGACACTCCTTCGCCGATTCAGGCAAAAGCTATACCTGCTGTTTTAGATGGCCGAGATGTTATGGCTGCCGCGCAGACCGGTACTGGAAAAACCGCAGGGTTCACCTTGCCAATACTGCAACTTCTTAGTGCCGGTAAACGTGCGCAGCCGAATCAGGTGCGCACCTTAATATTAACACCCACCCGTGAACTAGCAGCCCAGGTAGGCGAGAGTGTTGCTACCTACGGCAAGCATATGTCTCTGTCCTCGGCAGTGGTTTTTGGCGGTGTAAAAATTAATCCGCAGATGATGAAGCTGCGTCGAGGTGTTGATGTATTGGTGGCGACTCCCGGTCGTCTGATGGATCTCTACAGCCAAAATGCAGTGAAGTTTACCTACCTAGAAGTACTGGTATTGGACGAAGCTGATCGCATGTTGGATATGGGTTTTATTCACGATATCAAGCGCATTATCAGTCTGCTGCCTAAGCGGCGCCAGAACCTAATGTTCTCGGCAACTTTTTCCGATGATATACGCAAACTGGCCAAAGGGCTGGTGCACAATCCCATCGAAATTTCTGTAACGCCACGCAATGCCACGGCGCCAACAGTCACGCAGTCAATTTACACTGTCGACAAGAAACAGAAAGCGGGGGTGCTGACGCGTTTGATTCACGATAATAAGTGGGGTCAGGCACTGGTGTTTACCAAAACTAAGCACGGGGCCAATAAGCTCACTAAGCATCTCGAAGCTGAGGGCATTGTCGCCGCCGCTATTCACGGTAATAAAAGTCAGGGTGCGCGGACTAAAGCGCTGGCCGGTTTTAAAGCCGGTGAGGTACGCATTTTAGTGGCGACCGATATCGCCGCCCGCGGTCTGGATATTGAACAGCTGCCCCAGGTGGTTAACTTTGATCTGCCCAATGTCGCCGAAGACTATGTTCACCGTATTGGTCGAACCGGTCGCGCAGGCTCTACAGGGACTGCAATTTCGCTAGTCAGTGCCGATGAAGTGGATCTGCTCTCAGATATTGAGCGCCTGACCCAGAAACTGCTGCCCCGTGAAGTGATGGACGGCTTTGAACCGTCCCACGATGTGCCAGAAACCTTTCTCGATCGGCCGGTTAGGACCAACAAGCAGCGCAAGGCCTTAAACAGCCAAACCAATAGTCGCGGCAAGAGCAAGCCAGATCCGAAAGTTAAGCGCAGCAGCACCTATTCTCATGGCCCTAAGCCCGGCGCCAAGCACAAAACCGGTGGTGGCTCTCATTCTGGGCAGCGTGATGGCTCTCGAGATGGAAATCGAGACGGCAACAGAGACGGTAATCGAGCTCGCAGTGAAGGGCGTCCAGCTCCACAGGGAGGTCGCGCTAGTGGCCCTTATGCTAAAAGTCCCGGTTCCAACGGTGGTGGCGCGCGTAATAGCGGTGGCGGTGCCGAAAATCGGAGTGGCAATCGAAACGGCAATCGCAGTGCTAGGCCTGCGGCTCGGGGTGATGCACCTCGCGGTAATAGTCGTCCGCAACAGCGTAGTCCGCGAGACTAAGGTCGCTTGAACTAAAAATTTTTACCCTATCCGCATCGGTTAATCAGTGACTATTAACCGATGTGGGATTATTCGTAACAGTAATTGAGTATTTAAATGTTTGAACTTCGCGCTAGTCGAGTTATCTCCTACAGAAACGATCTATTATCTGGTCTTACCGTGGCCCTGGCCTTGGTTCCTGAAGCGGTGGCCTTTGCCTTTGTGGCTGGAGTGGACCCATTAGTTGGCCTCTATGCCGCCTTTATGGTGGGATTGATTACGGCCTGTATCGGTGGACGTCCCGGTATGATTTCCGGTGCTACTGGCGCGCTGGCTGTGGTGATGGTGACACTGGTTGCAGACCATGGCGTTCAATATCTATTTATTACCGTAGTGCTGATGGGATTTTTACAGATTCTCGCTGGCGTGCTGAAGCTGGGTAAGTTTATTCGCATGGTGCCACACCCGGTAATGCTCGGTTTTGTTAACGGCTTGGCCATTGTGATTTTTCTTGCCCAGCTGAGTCAGTTTGGTGTTGCCGGAGAGCCAGGTTGGCTCGAGGGGACTAGCATGCAGGGTTCAATTATTGATGTTGCCTGGATGACTGGCGAAGCTCTCTATACGTTGCTCGGGCTCGTGGTGCTGACTATGGCCATTATCCATCTGTTGCCACGCTTTACTACCGCACTGCCTTCATCACTGGTGGCCATTGTTACTGTGACCTTGGTGGTGATGTATTTTGAAGTGGATACCAGAGTCGTTGGCGATGTTGCATCGATTGCCGGTGGACTGCCCAGTTTCAGTATTCCTCAGGTACCTTTTACCTTTGAGACGCTGTTTATTATCCTGCCATACGCAATTATTTTGGCCGCGATTGGCCTGATTGAATCACTGCTGACTCTGCGTCTGATCGACGAGATTACTGAAACCCGCGGGCAGGGTAATCGCGAATGCATCGGCCAGGGCGTTGCCAATACAGTCACTGGCTTTTTTGGTGGCATGGGTGGCTGTGCGATGATCGGCCAGAGCATGATCAATGTGAACTCCGGTGGACGTGGTCGCCTGTCAGGCATTACTGCGGCGCTATCTCTTTTGGTGTTTATTCTGGTGGGGTCGGCATTAATTGAAATTATTCCATTAGCTGCTCTGATCGGTGTAATGTTTATTGTTGTAATTGGCACCTTCGAGTGGAGTAGTTTTCGCATTATGGGCAAAGTGCCGCGCAGTGATGCGTTAATTTTGGTGCTCGTCTCAGGCGTTACTGTGGCCACTGATCTGGCGGTCGCTGTAGTAGTAGGCGTGATTGTCTCGGCCTTGGTATTTGCCTGGGAGCATGCGAAATTTATTCGTATTGAAGCCCGCGAAGATCACAAAGGTTCGACGGTATACGCAGTGACTGGCCCACTGTTTTTTGGCTCTGTAACCTCATTTCTTGAGCGCTTTGACCCGCAACAGGATAACGATGACGTAGTTATTGATTTTGCTCGGTCACGAGTAGCCGACCACTCTGGCCTTGAAGCCATTGATACTCTAGCTGATCGTTATTTGAGTGCGGGTAAAACACTGCATCTAGTTCACTTGAGCGATGAATGTCGCAAGTTGCTAAAGAAAGCCGGCAATATGGTTGAAGTGAATGTTATCGAAGATCCCAAGTACTTCGTTGCCGAAGATTCGCTTGGCTAAAGTTACTGAGTTCAAGGAGCTCCAGAAGGCGCTCCTTTTTGATAGACAAGCTTAAGTCGAAAGAATCCCAGCTAGGTTGTAGCGGGTATAAATTATTAAGATAACGATAACCGCATACCATTTAAGGTTACAGGTGCTGCTCAAGGGCCTTAGCCGCTAAGTTTTCCCAGACTGTCCTGGCTCTCTCACAGAAAATTTTCTCGCCCGCTACGGGCTTCTCGCGCTGCCCCTATCCAGGTTTATTGTTGCCCTGCCTAGATGGGCAAATAAGTAAATTGGCAATATTAGCCTGCCCTTAAGGGCTGGTAACCACCAGATAGCAGACCAACTCCTTTTTACCGCAGTTCTCAATGGCATGTGACAGATCGGCGCGATAGTGCGCCGAGTCACCTTGACTCAATTCGGTACAGTTTTCTCCTGATATTAATTTCCCTTGGCCACTGGTAATCGTCAGCAACTCTTTGGTGCCTTCATAATGGGGTGCGCTGGTTAAACTCGCCCCTGGGGCTATACGCAACTCGTAGAACTCAATGCTTTTTTCCATATGCAGCGGCGAGAGAGTGCGGATCTGACACTCTTTGTCATTGCGGAAGAGATTGCTTTTGTCCTCACCATGAACCACTTCGATAGTCGACGACTGCCAGGCCTGATCGACAAGCTCACCTATGCTCATGCCAAATGCTTGGGCAATGCGGAAGGTCACTGTGAGGGTAGGGTTGGCCTGACCCCGTTCGATCTGGCTCAACATAGAACGACTGACGCCGGAGGCCCCAGCCAGTTGATCTAGGGTTAACTTATTTTTTTTTCGCAGCGCTGTAACCCTGCTTGAGAGTGCCTGACTGGCGGGATCATTATCCGATTGAGAATTACTCATAGGCTGCCTCTAAACGACCACAATTTATTCGCATCACTATACAGGATTTAAATCTTGCATAAAGGAAATATTAATTCTACGATACAGGAATAAATTCTTATATATTGATATTAAAAGAAATAGAACTAGGGGAAGGCAGCATTATGAAAGCATTAGTTAAAAGGAATTCCACTGCTGGTCTCTGGTTGGAGGATGTACCCAAACCGGAAATGGGTATTAATGACGTTTTGATCAAGATTAAGCGCACGGCCATCTGCGGCACCGATATGCATATTTATAACTGGGATAGCTGGGCTCAGGAAACCATTCCCGCACCTATGGTAGTGGGGCATGAGTTTGTCGGCGAGATCGTCGATGTAGGCTCCAATGTAAATGATTTTCGTCCTGGGCAAATTGTCTCGGGAGAGGGCCATGTAGTCTGTGGTCGCTGCCGCAATTGTCTCGCCGGACGTCGTCATCTCTGCGCCCACACCAGTGGTATAGGCGTGGATCGCTCGGGTGCCTTTGCTGAATATTTGGCGCTGCCAATGTCCAATGTGTGGGAGCATCGCGCAGATATAGATCTGGATGTGGCTGCGCTCTTTGATCCCTTGGGCAATGCCGTGCACACCGCACTGCAATACGATCTATTGGGTGAAGACGTTTTGATCACTGGTGCTGGGCCTATTGGCGCCATGGCCGCCGCAGTTTGTCGTCATGCCGGTGCGCGCAATGTGGTGATCACCGATATTAATCCCCAGCGCCTTGCGCTAGCGAAAGAGCTCGGCGCTACCTGTACAGTTGATGTGCGCACCGAGAAACTCGCTGATGTGCAGCGTGCACTGGGTATGTCTGAAGGCTTTGATGTGGGTCTGGAGATGTCCGGTAATCCTGCTGGGTTTCGTGACCTATTAAGCAATATGTGCCATGGCGGCAAAGTGGCAATGCTCGGTATTCCTGCGGAAGAGGTAGCCATCGATTGGAGTCTAGTGATCTTTAATATGCTCACTCTGAAAGGTATCTATGGTCGTGAGATGTATGAGACCTGGTACAAGATGTCGGTAATGATTGAGAGCGGCTTGGATATTTCTTCGGTGATTACCCATCGCATGCACTACACCGATTTCCAGAAGGGTTTTGATGCGATGAACGCCGGAGAGGCGAGCAAGGTGATTTTGAATTGGGACTGAGTAGAGAGCCCACAACGGTTTATGGAATAGCGATAGGAACACTTTATGTACGGTAGATTTCAAGATCATCTGCAAGCGCAGCTTAAGCAGATTGAAGATAGCGGCTTAACCAAAAATGAACGCCAAATCACCTCGGCTCAGGGCGCTAGAGTCTCGGTAGTTGGCGGTGCGCCAGTACTCAACCTGTGCGCCAACAACTACCTTGGCTTGGCCCAACATCCTGAGGTTCAGGCGGCGGCCATACGTGGGGTGCAGGAGTGGGGTTATGGTATGGCTTCAGTGCGCTTTATTTGCGGTACCCAAACCATTCACAAGCAGTTGGAAAATGACCTCAGTACCTTTGTCGGCAGTGAGGCGACGATTCTCTATCCCTCCTGTTTTGATGCCAATGCAGGACTTTTTGAAACCTTGCTCGGGCCCGAGGATGCGGTAATTTCCGATGAGTTGAATCACGCCAGTATTATCGACGGTGTACGCCTCTGTAAGGCCAAACGCTATCGCTACCGCAACTCGGATATGGCAGATTTGGAAAGCCAGCTACGGGCAGCGGACACGGCTGGTGCGCGGTTTAAGCTGATTACCACGGACGGTGTTTTCTCTATGGATGGCACCATCGCTAAATTAGATGAAATCTGTGATCTGGCGGATAAGTACAACGCTCTGGTGCACTTTGATGACTGCCATGCCAGTGGTTTTGTCGGTGCCAATGGTCGTGGCACGCATGAATATCACGGCTGTATGGATCATGTGGATATTATTACCGGCACTCTGGGCAAAGCATTGGGCGGCGGTAGTGGTGGTTTTACCAGTGCCAGACAGGAAGTAGTGGATCTATTGCGGCAGCGCTCGCGGCCCTATCTGTTTTCCAACACGGTTGCGCCACCGGTGGTTGCCGGCGCCATAAAGGCGCTACAGCTAGTGACTGAATCCAATCAGCTGCAACAGCAACTCACCAAGAATACTGAATTCTTCCGCGATGGCATGGAGAGCTTAGGGTTCCGATTATTGCCCGGTGAACACCCGATTGTGCCGGTAATGTTGGACGATGCGGCACTGGCGGCCAAGTTCGCTGAGAGAATGCTCGCCCATGGAGTCTACGTGGTGGCCTTTTCCTATCCGGTAGTGGCGCATGGCAAGGCGCGTATTCGCACGCAGATGTCTGCGGCTCACAGCCGAGATGATCTTGAGCTGGCCTTAGGGGCTTTTGCGGCAGTGAAGCGCGAGCTGGGGATTTAAGCTTTTCCTCAGGCAAAAAAAAGGGCGACTCTTGCAAGTCGCCCTTCCGGTACAAAGCCCTAAGCTGGGCCGTGCATAACACAACATCTAAATACTAGAAGCTTTTTCGTGCAGTTACACCAAACGTGCGGGGCTGGTTTGGATAAATATTAAAGCTTCCTGCCTGTGCTGGCGTTGGGAACCCACTGGTTAAATATTGGTCATTAGTGAGATTGCGCGCCCAGATAGACAGGTTTAAGCCACTTGGTGTGTTCATGCCCGCACTCAGGTTAAGAGAGCCGACTTCACGCGTAGCTATAGCTGCAACCTCTGGAGGCAGATTATCGACGATTGTTACTTCATCGGCATATTGATAATCAGCGCGGGCGTAGGCGTCATTGTTGCCTAAGCGGAAATCATAGAGAGCCGACAAAGACAAGCTCACTTCATGAATTCCCGCAGGCTTAGCGCCTGATAAATCTGCGCCTTCAAAGCCGCCACCTACGAACTCATCATAAACTGGATCCAGCAATGTGCCTGCTAGACCTAACCTAAGTGACTCTACTGGGTAGTAGACTAGATCGAATTCAACTCCCTTAGTGGATTGCATACCTGCATTTCGAAGTTCAAAGCCGGTGCCGTTAAAGATCGATGATTGGAAGCCCTTAATAGTTTGATCAAAGATCGCCATATTGAAAGACCCGCGCTCAAACACCGCCTTTAGGCCCAACTCATACACTTCTGATTCTTCAGGGTCAGCAAAGCGTGAACCTGCTGTCAGGTTAGGTGCGTTGGCAGTCAACCCTGCGGCTACTAATGCTGCTAAGTCAGCGGCATTAGGACCTGAGTCGCGAGACAGATTCCAAGAGCTCGCCTTGAACCCGGTAGCGTAGCTTCCGTAGACATTGACGTTATCGTTTATGTCATAAGCTAAACGAAGAGTATAGGTCGTATCACTGTCGTCAGTGGTATTGCCTTCAATTGCGTTTGGAAGATTGACCACGGGAGGCAATGAAGATTGCAGGGCAGACAATGCTCCGACGAAAGCTGCTGGTACAGCGGCAAAGGCGTTGGTGTTAACTTGACTGACTGTCACTTCTTTTTCAGCCTGAGTGTAGTTAAAGCCTGCGGTTAAAGTTAGCTGCTCATTTAACTGCAGGTCAAACTGACCAAATATTGAAGTTGACTGATCTTCTTGACTAAAGGAATCTTGCGCACCAGTACCAGTAGCAAAGAACGTCCCTGCAGGTAATCCAATTCCAGCTTCAACGGCACCAAGAGCACCTGGAGCACCCAAGCCAGCAACTAACGCATCAAAGTAGTTTCGCGCCTGTGGCCCCCACATAACCTCGGATGTATAGTCCACTGACTCATCAAAGTAAAACGCTCCGATCATCCAGCTTAAATCGCCATCTCCGGTTGAGGTCAGTCGAATTTCCTGACTAAAAGTGTCTACGTTTAGGTCGTTAGGACTGGTTTGAGTTAAGGGAGCGCTGGTAAAGTCAATGTCGAGAGCCTCAAACGTGTCACTGAAGCGCTGAGAGGTAATCGAGGTAAGGACAAAACTCCCATAATCGACATCAATTTGGGCCGAGATACCACCGTTTTCAACTTCATTAAAGGGGTCAATGTCTGCAGCTATGCGATAGGCGAAGGGCTGCTCGGGCACCAGTTGACCGCCAAGAAGGCCGATTACTGCTCCAGTAGGGCCGTTAACCAAGTTTGACACACCACAGCAGACTTCATCGATCTCGTCGTAATCGGCAATTATACGCACCTCAGTGTTGTCAGTTGGAGTCCATGACACCTGACCGCGAACACCCCAGCGATCTCTTTCGTTCATGGCAGGACCGCCAGCTATGTTGGTAAAGTAACCATCGCGCTGGGTCATATTAGCCGATACGTCGAAGCTCAGATCTTCAGAAATTGCGCTTTCAAATAATGCCTTGGTATTTTTATATCCGATATTGCCAATACTAGCCTCAATATAGCCACCGGTCTCACCAGAAGGCTTAGGTGTGACAATACTGATAACACCAGCGGAGGCATTCTTGCCGAACAGAATGCTCTGTGGACCGCTAAGTACTTCGACCCGCTCTAAACGTGGCAGGTCAGAAATGGATGAGCCGGCACGTGAACGATAGACACCATCGATAAACACACCAACAGAAGGCTCTATACCTTCGTTATTTGAGCCGTTACCAAAACCACGAATTGCGAACGAAGTGTTAGTTGATGACTGCAATTGAGATACCCGCAATGTAGGCACAACACTTTGTAGATCAATAATGTCTTGGATCGCGGCTTTTGAAATAGTATCGCCAGTAGTCACTGTGACCGACACTGGAATGTCTTGCAGAGTTTGTTCGCGTTTGTTGGCTGTGACAATGATTTCGTCGATTGCTGCTTGGGCTATGCCGCTGGCAAAAACACTTGCCACCGCAAGAGCCAAGCACGATTTCTGTGCACGTATAAACTTCATGATTTCCCCTTTGATTTGTCAAGAGTCACAATTGCATGTGATCTTAATTATTGTCATTTTTTACTCTCTTAATAACGCTGCAGCTTCTGTAGATAGCGCTATTAGGAGTTGAATACTCTAAAAGCAATAAGCTTAGATAGCAAATTGTTTTGCCGGTTATTGCTTGCTGGGCTCCAAACCGGGCAGACGTTTTTGTGTTGACCGTTGATTACTCAGGCACAACTTGGTTTGTCTGTTAATTTTCTGAGCTTTTTTGTTCCATGACTACACCCATGAGGGGTAGTTAGTTAGGCCCCTTATCCGAGCTTATGGTGCTATGGTGGCGGCTAGTAATTTTCTTATAAAGTGAATAAGAACAGCTGTTAAAACGGCTCATGCAAACAAATAGCGATCTGTGGAATTGAGTCTATAGTTATAGGCCTCTGCTGTGCGCCGACAGCGCACTTTTAGGTATAGAAGGACATTAGTCATCATGGCAATTAGCACCTTTGATTTATTTACCGTTGGTATAGGGCCATCCAGCTCTCATACCGTAGGTCCCATGCGCGCGGCGCTGCAATTTGTTGAAGCGCTTGCTGACACTGGCCGTATGACCGAGGTCACCCGAGTGCAGGCGGAAATGTATGGCTCTCTGGGTGCCACTGGCAAAGGTCATGGCACTGCCAAAGCCGTATTGCTGGGTTTTGAGGGGGATCAGCCGGAATCAGTAGATGTGCCATCCATTGCTGAGCGTATCGCGGCGATTCGAGAGGGCGGTTTTATTACTTTGTTAGGTAGTCGGTCAGACGGCCACCGCATTGGCTTTAACGATAAGACTGACGTGTTGTTGCACCGTAAGAAAACGCTGTCCTTTCACTCTAACGGTATGATTTTTACCGCCTTTAATAGCGGTGGTGAGGTGGTCAGTAGAAAGACCTATTTTTCAGTGGGCGGCGGCTTTGTGGTGGATGAGAGTGCTGCCGAGCAGGATTATCTGGTTGAAGATACCAGCGCCATTCCCTATCCCTTTGATTCTGGGAGCCAGTTACTGGATCTCTGTGAGCGGCATGGCATGAGTATTTCACAGTTGATGATGGAGAATGAGAAAACCTGGCGCAGTGAACAGCAGGTCCGCGAGGAGCTGTTAAATCTCTGGTCGGTAATGCAGTCCTGTGTTGCCAATGGTATGAGCAATGGTGGTATCTTGCCCGGCGGCCTCAAGGTGCGACGTCGTGCCAAAGAATTGCATGAAAAGTTATTGAGTCGACCCGAGGCAGCCATGTCAGATCCACTCTCGGTGTTGGATTGGGTGACTCTCTACGCCTTGGCAGTGAATGAAGAAAACGCCGCCGGTGGTCGAGTGGTAACAGCGCCAACCAATGGCGCAGCGGGCATTATTCCAGCGGTACTGCACTACTATATGCGCTTTGTACCCACAGCTACTGCCGAGGGAGTAGTGAGATTTTTACTCACGGCGGCGGCGATTGGTACGCTCTACAAATTGAATGCGTCTATCAGTGGTGCCGAAGTAGGCTGTCAGGGGGAGGTGGGTTCCGCCTGTTCCATGGCAGCCGGTGCTTTGGCCGAAGTGATGGGCGGTACCCCAGCTCAGGTGGAGAATGCCGCGGAAATTGGTATGGAACACAATCTTGGTCTTACTTGCGATCCTATAGGTGGTCTGGTGCAGGTGCCCTGTATTGAACGCAACGCTATGGGCTCAGTGAAGGCCATTCACGCTGCGCGAATCGCCCTGCGTGGTGATGGTGACCACTTTGTATCGCTGGATAAGGTAATTAAAACCATGCGTAAGACTGGGCAGGATATGCATGTGCGCTACAAGGAAACATCTAGAGGTGGACTGGCAACCCATGTGCTGGAAGTACCGGTCAATATTGTTGAATGTTAAGGCTATCCTGACTTTAACTAACCTGAGGTGGCCCTCAGGTTAGTTAAACTAGACTATTCAACACAAGCTTGGTGAGTACAAGCTTGGCCAATCTAAACTTAGGCTCTCCAGACTAGAACACTCCAGACTAAAACAATCCAGACCTAAACAATCAAATCATACTGCTCGGCGAGAATCGCAATAATCTCTGCTTTCGGATCTTCGGGCAGAGTTATTTTCTCACCAGTGATCTTTTCCGCAATACCAGTGTAGGTCTCAGATACAGACATCAATACAGCTTCAGGCAGCAGATTATCTTCTGCCAGCGCCGCACGCTCAGGCATACGATTCTTGTTCAGCAGAATATCCGGATCAGGGAAGTGATTGAGAAGCAGTTGGCGGAAACCCTCTTTGGAGTTCTCGACAATCTTGCCATCGGCATAGCTGGCACTATCCCAGATACGCGATGAGTCGGGAGTTCCCACTTCGTCCATATAAATCAGTTTTTCATTGTTTTGCTTGTCGCGCACATAGCCAAATTCAAATTTGGTGTCGACAAAAGTTTGGCCAATTTCCGCCAGTGAATCGCTAATCAGATTAAAACCCTCGCCAAGTAGCTTTTCGTAGACATTGATATCTTCAGTATCGCGAAATTTAAAGCTGGCGTAGTTGTTTTCGATATCGGCGCGGGAAACATTCACATCATCGGCTTCAGGAACGCCGGGAATACCAGTCAAAATACCTTTGGTCGACGGCGTAATTAGCAATTCAGGCAAACGCTGGTCTTTTTCCAAGCCGTCTGGCAGTTCAATACCGCAGAAATTGCGCTCGCCCTTGCTGTAGGCGCGCCACATAGAGCCGGTGATATATTGACGACAGATAGCTTCAATCATTACCGGTTTGGCTTTCTGCACAATCCACACCAGCGGGTGGGGGACGTCCAAGATATGGCTGTCGGCCAGGCCCTGTTCGCGGAACAGTTTAAACCAGTGGTTAGAGATAGCATTGAGCGCTGCACCTTTACCGGGAACACCATTCATGCCTCCTTCACCTTTCCAGATACATTCAAAGGCGGATATACGGTCACTGATGACCATAATTGCCAGTGGTGCATCGGCGGCCACATCGTAGCCTTTGTCGGCAATCAGACGACGGCTGTCAGCTTCGGTAAGCCAGTAAACTGAACGCACTTTGCCGCTGTGTACTGGCTGGTCGCTGCGAATAGGAAGATCGTTGTTGGAGGCTAATACTTTATTAGCAAGACTCATAGTTATGCCTTGAAGAGAGTTATGGTTAATTTGGTATAGGTGTCTAGTGTATTGCGGCCCGATTTAGGCCAGATCAATAAGCGTGAGATTTTAGCAACTCAATGGGCTCTGAGCAAAGGAAAGATTGCGGCGGCTGGTGGGATTTTGTAGGCTGGGATAATTCCTTGTGCGTATTAATCTATGCAATCTTTAACAGCGATAACGACTAAGGCCCACTATCTATGAGTTCAATTTTAATCACCGGCGGCAGTGGTTTTATTGGTCGGCACTTTTGCCGTCAGGCCGAACAGCTGGGTTATCAACTCTGTGTACTGACACGCAAGCCCGAGGCCGCTGCGGCGCGACTGCCAACATCGGTGCGCCTAATTCAGGGACTCAGCGAACTGGACGCGGACTATGCGCCAGAGGTGATCCTCAATCTGGCCGGCGAGCCATTGGCAGACGGGCGCTGGACCCAGCGCCGCAAGCAACGTTTCTATGATAGTCGAATTAATCTCACCGACCGCCTCTATGAGTTTTTTGCCGAGCGAAAGCGCAAACCGGCTCTGGTGATCAGTGGCTCCGCTATTGGTTATTATGGCCCGAGCGATGTGCCAGTGGATGAACATTCCAATGCGGTTAATGGATTCTCTCACCAGTTGTGTAAAACCTGGGAGCAAAGTGCTAAACGGTTTGAAGCCATTGGCAGTCGGGTTTGCTATCTGCGCACTGGCATTGTGCTGGGTGAGGAGGGTGCATTGGCGCGTATGCTGCCGCCCTTTAAGTTGGCCCTCGGAGGTCCGATTGGCACGGGTAAGCAGGGAATGTCGTGGATTCATATTGAGGATATGGTCGGGGCTATTTTACACTGTATAAACACTCCAGAGATTTCTGGACCGGTTAATGCGACCGCCCCTAACCCGGTCTCCAATGCGGAGTTTAGTGTCAGCCTAGGAGCCGCCCTAGAGCGACCCGCGGTGCTGCCGATGCCAGGATTTATGGTCAAACTGCTGTTTGGTGAAATGGGCGAAGAGTTGTTGTTACAGGGGCAATTTGTACTGCCGAATAAACTGCTGGCCAGCGACTACCTATTCCAATACAGCGATCTTGAAAAAGCGTTGCAGCAGATTGTTGCTGCTTAGCTCGGATAACCGGTGATTTTCCTGATCGCCTCATAGCTGGGTTTAAGCCCTTTATACATTTTTCGATAGACCTGACTATAGAGTTGAGCGTAGATTTTCTGATTGGCTTCTATAGGCTCAAAACGGTCACCAGGGTGGGTCATATTGGCCGCTGCACTGGCAAAATCTGGGTAGATTCCACTGCCTACTGCGGCCGCTATAGCGGCACCCAGAGCTGAAGTCTCGTAGGTGTGGGGTCGCTGCACCGGCATGCCAAATATATCTGCGGTGATCTGCATAATCTGATCGCTCTGAGAGCCGCCGCCGGAGACCAGTAGTTTGGTGATCGGCTGGCCGCTGCACTTTTCCACTCTCTCTTTACCGGCACGGAGGGCGTAGGTGAGCCCCTCGATAATGGCGCGATAGAGATGCGCGCGGGTGTGTACATCGCCAAAGCCGATAATGGCGCCCTTGGCCTCTGGACCTTCGTTATCTGCACCTGCGCCCCAGTAGGGCTGCAGAGTGAGTCCCGCAGAACCTGCGGGCACCTGCCGCAATAAATCATCGAATAGGGATTCCACAGTTACGCCCTGTTGCTCGGCGGCGGACTGTTCCTCAAGCCCAAACTGCTGTTTAAACCAGCTCACCATCCAATAGCCACGCGGCACCATCATTTCAATATTAAAACTGCCAGGAATTACACCGGGATAGGCGGGATGATAGGGGATCGCTTCAAGATATTTGTCGCTGGTGATATTAAAAGTGGCGGTGGTGCCGTAGCTAAGGCTGCCAGTATTGCTATCCAGACAGCCAGTGCCAAGCACTTCGCAGGCTTTGTCTGAACCACAGGCTATAAGGCGTAGCCCTTGGGGTATACCCGTCTCCGCTGCAGCTACCGGGCTGATATGACCCAGTAGGCCACCGGCCTCAACCAGTTCTGGCAGCATATCCCGCTTTATGGAGGGAATCGCCCGCCATTTCCAGTCTTTGGCCTCAGCCCATTGCAGCTGTTTAAAGTCAAAGGGCACAAATCCCACTTGGCTGGCGATAGAATCTTTGTAATCGCCAGTGAGTTTGTAATTCTGATAGCCAGAGAGCAGCAGCAGTTTGTCCACTTGGCCCCAGACTTCCGGTTCATGCTGCGCAATCCAGTTGGCTTCGGCCTGAGTGTGAAAAGTGTCTACCGCCACTTTGGCACCCACGGCGCGCATTAATAGCGACTCCAGTGTCCCAAGCTCGGGTTCGCTATGGATCTGACGTTGATCGAGCCAACTTATCGCGGCGCGCAGCGGTTGGCCATCGGCACCCATAGGAACCACAGTGGCGCGCTGGGTGGTGACTGACATAGCTTTAATCGATTCACGGGGAATCTCCAGCTGACTCCAGAGTTGATGACAAGCTTGGCAGAGGGCTTGCCAAAAATAGTCGGCGTGCTGTTCGGCCCAGCCTGGCTCGGTGGAAAAGTAAGGTTCGATATCAACTTTGCTCTTAGCAATTATTTGACCATCTCGATCAAAGATCATGGCGCGAACACTCTGGGTGCCGTTATCTATAGCGAGTAAATACTCTTGCTTGTCTGCTACTTTTTCCATTGCAATCGTGCTCTATTCTTATTCTTATTTTTTAAAGGCGATTAATTGCTCTTGGGGAGGCTGTAAAAGCGCTGCCATATATCCAGATAACGTTTGGCTTCATGGCGCCAATGGTCACCGCTCCAACCTAGCTCAGCAGCGCAAATAGCTTCCAGAGCAGGAAATAATTCGCTGCCGCCATGGACCATTACCATGCCCAATCTAGTGCGTCGCAACAGTAGGTCATCGAGGTGTAGAACCGCTTCATTACGCGCTGCCCAGCGACATTCAGCGAGGCAAAAATCGGTGCCGGGGATACGCTGATGCTCTGAGGCGGGCGCGCTATCGAGCATTGCTTTGGCCTGTATGCCATAGCGACCTAGCAGGCGCTGCGCCCAGGCTGGGTCCTCAGCAATCAGCTCTTTAGCGGTGAGATCTGGGGCGATAAACACTCGCTCGTCGGAAAAGGGTTTTGCGTTGGGCAACTGAGGAAGAGCAGCATTTAACGCGTCTAGAGCAATCAGTCTAAATGTGGTGAGCTTGCCGCCACTCACGGTAATTAAGCCATTGTCTGACCAGACTGCATGGTCCCTGCGCTCCTTTGAAGGATCCTTGGAACTCTCTGATCCAATCACCGGGCGCACTCCAGCCCAGCTGGAAATAATATCGACGCGGCTAATGGTGTGCCCAGGGAACTGCACATTAAACGCCTGCAGTAAATAATCCACTTCAGCATTATTAATGCTCGCCTCAATATCGAGATCTTCATCGTGGTCTAGATCCGTGGTGCCTATAACGGTGGTGCCTTCCCAGGGGTAGACATAGACTCCACGCTTATCGTCAGGATGCAGTGAGGTAAGCACATCGGTGACCGGCATCAGGTTGCGGGGGATAATAAGATGGCTACCACGCAGCGGGCGGATGCGCTTTTCTGGATTGACTTGATTGCGCAGACGGTCAGCCCAGGCACCTGTGGCATTAATTACCGCAGCAGCGCGCAGCCTAATGCCGTCGCTGCCCTCGGGATCATTGAGCACTACACCCTGAACCTGACCTTCTTCGAGCAGCAGCTCACTGACTTTGCTGTAATTAATCGCTGTGCCGCCGGCGCTAATACTCTCCTGTAATACCCGTAGTACTAGCCGCGAGTCATCGACCATGGCGTCGCTGTAGGCTGTGGCACCATTGAGATGGCCCTGTTGCAGACCGGGAAAGCGTTGGCCGAGACGGCGATTGTTGTAATAGCGATGGTCGCGGATACCGGCGATAAAGTCATAGATCGTTAAAATAACCGCCATCGCCCAGCGGCCCGGGAACAGACCTTTGCTAAGGGTGAAATAAAAACTAATTCGGTCCACCAATCCCGGCGCTTCTGCCAGCAAACGTTCGCGCTCAGTTAAGCTCTCTTTCGTCAGCTTAAGGTCACCGGCAGCCAGATAGCGCAAACCACCGTGAACCATTTTCGATGAGCGACTCGAAGTGCCGGAGGAGAAATCTCCCTGCTCAAGCAGCAATGCTCTATAACCCCGGCGCACTGCTTCCCGGAGAACACCGGCACCGGTAATGCCGCCACCAATAATAATGATGTCCCAATCGAGAGATCCGCCGCTGCGCATCTCGGCCAGAAGCTTGGTTTGTTGGGTAAAGTGGGAAGTGACTTCAGATGACATCTTAGTTGAGCTCATCTTAGTTGAGCTCATCGGGTAACAGTTTGCCCGGGTTCATCTGGCTTTCGGGATCAAACAGTTGGCACAGAGAATTGATTGCCGCCAAACCCAACTCGCCTTTCTCTGCCACCAAATAGTCACGATGATCTCGACCCACGCCGTGCTGATGACTGATAGTGCCGCCACTGGCAACGATTTGATTGGCACCTGCAGCCTTGAGCTTGTGCCAGCGCTCCATGGCCTGCCGATAGCTGTCACCAAGACGAAATAGATAGGTTGTGTAGATGCTCGAACCCTGACCATAGACGTGACTTAGGTGAGTATAGGCATGGACCTGCTCGTCCTCATCAGCCAGGCCATTGCGGATTGCCGATTCGATATTCTCCACCGCCTGAGGTAACGTTGACCAATCAACCGCGGTCTCCATAGTGTCCACCGCATAGCCGGCACTGCCCAGTGGATCCCGCAGATAGGGGGCGCGAAAGCGACCGTGGGCCCAGTTATCACCCAAACCAACCTGATCAGCCAAACCACCAAGACCGGTACAGTGATCCAGGGCCATCTCTTTTGCCATGTCGCAGTGGCGGGCCGAGCCGGTGACGCCAAAGGTCATCATTACTTTGCCGGCACCTATGCCTTTTTCTGCCAGAGCAGTTTCCAGAGCGACCACACCGCTGCTGTCATCACCCGCGCCCATATACAGCAAACTGGTGGTTTCCAATGGATTGCTCAGGCGGACCATAGACAGAGCGATACGCTGTTGAATTAATTCTCGTGCTGCTTGAAGGCCCACTTCCCAAGAAGGGAAAAACACTACCTGAAACGATTCCTTCTCAGGTAACTTGGTTACTCTGACGACAACCTCGGTAATAATACCCATGCGTCCTTCAGAGCCAAGAATCATTTCACGAATATCTGGGCCGGCAGAGGAGGCGGGAATAGTGGGTATATCCAGTGTGCCTGCGAGAGTTTCAATAGAGCCGCCAGCAAACATATTTTCTATTCGCCCATAGTGCAGGGACTGCTGCCCGCTGGAGCGACTGGCAACCCAGCCACCCACTGTGGAGAGCTCCCAAGACTGGGGAAAATGACCGAGGGTATAACCCTCTTTTTGCAATTGGGCTTCGACTTCAGGGCCAGGCGTGCCGGCACCAAAGGTCGCCAGTTGGCTTTCGCGATCAAAGTGAAGCAACTTATTCATCGTGCTCATATCAATGGTCAATATGGGGCGCGGGCTGATTTCGGGGTTGATATGGCCGACCACTGAGGTGCCGCCACCGTAGGGAATTACATCAATATTATTGTCTCGGGCATAGCGGAGTAATTCCCGTACCTGTTCACTGTTCTCGGGCAGTGCCACGGCGTCGGGAAAACTGTCTACATCACCGCTGTGCATCGCCAGCCAATCAGGCAGGCTCTGGCCTCGCGCATGGCGCACGCGGATCTCTGGGTCTGTACTGATAAGTGGGTGGGCAGGGGCTCTGGAGGCTGGCACTTTGGCCATAACCTGTTCCAGAGTCGCCTCACCTAGGGGGGTGGCGGGGCCCACCAGCATCTGCAGAAGATTGCGCAGTCCACTGTTAAGTTCCATTAGCAACTCGCTGTTTTCATTTCCCCAGCCATTCCATAGACGCATGCTAGATACCTTATTATTGTAGTTTTTTATTCTGACGGACACTGGTTGCGTATGATAGTCTGAAGGTAATATTGGTCACTGTCAGGTGACGACAGCGGTGTGACTATTTCGGTCAGCTGCTTGCTCAGGGGGCAAAAGATGAATCAAGTCGTCAGTAATGGACTGGCATCGGCACCTGCGATTAAGCAGTATTTAAACGCTGCTCAAGCCTGCGGTCTAGATGTTCAACCTCTGCTGTTGCAGGCGGGAATAGACGCCAAGGTACTGGAAGATAATAATCGCCATCTGCCCAACGCCTGTATGGAGCGGCTGCTGGCGCTGTTGATTCCGGCGAGTAAAGATCCCTGTTTTGGTCTGCATGCTGCGCGCTTTGTTGAACCGGCATCCTTCAGTGTGCTCGGCTATATCTCCATGAACTGTTCGACTCTGCGGATGGTTCAGGCAAAAATTCCGATCTATGAAAAAATCGTGGGCGATATGGGTGTAACCTCTTTTGAGACCACTCAAGGAGTTGTTTTACAGCGATGGCAATGTCTCTTTACCGACCCCATAGTGAAGCGTCATGAAGTGGAAAATGTAATTGGTTCTTGGGTCTGTTATGCGCGTCAGTTTCTCCACTTCGATCACTGGGACAGTATCTGGTTTGAGCATTCGGCGCCGGAGGATCCAGCATTGCTGGCAGATTACCAGGAGATTTTTAACTGTGAGGTGCTGTTTGATCAGCCGTCCAGTGGTGTCCGCATACGTGAGGCATTGCTTGACGAGGTATTACCTCAGGCCAATGGAGAATTGCTCGAGATGCTACTGGCACATGCCGCCAAGCTTTTGGCTGGTCTCGATCAAAGTCAGCGCACCACAGACCAGGTAAAAAACATCTTACGCTTGATGATTAATCAGCAACCGCCTTCCAGTGAAATGATTGCCGAGAAGCTCGGTATCAGCAGTCGCACCTTACAGCGCAAATTGAGCGAAGAGGGCACCCATTACAAAGATGTGCTGAACGAATTGCGCTATGAACTGGCGGTCTACTTTCTGAAAAATACTGAGTTGACCTTGGATAATATTGCCTACGAATTGGGCTACGCTGAGGCGCGCTCTTTTTATCGCAGCTTTAAGCAATGGACTGGCGAGACCGCTGGGTGCTTCAGAGCCGCGCATCTATCTAATTCCCAAGATTGATTATTTCTTTAGCAACCCCTGTTCAGTAGCCCACTGTTTTGAGCGTTCCATTCCCTCTTCAAAAGAGACCTCAGGCGCCCAGCCAAGAATCCGCTGAGCCTTTTCTATACTGAACCAGCTCTTGGTCGAAAGCTGAGCTACTGTGGCAGTGGACGCTTCATTAACACCACCGGTGAGATCCGCAAGCTTAGTGGCCACAGCGGCGGCTATCATTGCCAGTCGAGTGGATACCAGCATTGGCCCTTTCTTATTGAGCCAGCTGTAGTGATGACTAAAAAATTCTTTACTGCTCATATAACCCTGACAGGAGAGATTAAATATCTCGCCATTGGCTGCAGGGGCGGCAACTGCCAGCGCAATGCCGCGGATCAGATCGTCTATGTACGTGGGGCGGAAAAACCCTTCGCCTTTTTCTGGAAGCATAAACTGACCTTTCAGAATGGCTTCTAGAGGTAGTATTAACCAGGGCCGACTGCCGGGGCCATAGACATCCCCTGGGCGTATTATCACGATCTCGATATTGCCCTTGGCGTGTGCTGCTAACACCGCGTGCTCGGAGGCGAGCTTGGTCAATACATAGCTGCCACCATCGGCATGGACTGGATGATCTTCACATAGCTCACCGGCAGCGGAATTACCGTAGGCGACTATGGACGAAAGTTGCACAAAACGCCGAACATTATATTTTTCAGCGGCGGCAATCAGATTGGCCGTGGCCTGCACATTGACCCGCCACATATCGGCATCGCTGAGGGCGTTGGAGACCAATGCGGCAGTGTGAATAATGACATCGCATTGGCTAAGTAGCTCGGCAATACTCTCTGGGTTGCCAATATCGCCTTCCACAATAGTCCCTTCATCACCAGCTCCGCCATCACCAGCTCCTCCATTACCACGTAAGTCGACACCCACAACCTCAATGCCCTGTTGCTGATAGTAGCGCATCAGGCTGTTGCCAATAAAGCCATTGGCGCCGGTGATCATGACTTTTCTAGGTGTTTGCTCGCTCATATTGGTCTCTTTTATTGTGAAAGAATATTGCGTCGCAGCTAGTGCATATTGCTGCGGTAATAACGGCCGGCAATTTTTGCTAGTGCCATTTTCGAGAACAGGCGGGTAATGGCCACGGTGATGCGATTGGCCAGGCCAGTGACAATGGTCGATCGACCGGCCAGGCAGGCCTCAATACCCTGCTCGGCAACTTCCCGTGGCGATTGCAGCATGCTTGAGGGAACCAATAACTTGCCCCCCTGAGCTGGATTGTCCATCATTTTTGTGGCGGTATAGCCGGGGCAGAGGGCAGTGACCGTAACACCGGACTTGCTCGCCTTGAGCTCATCATGCAGCGCCTGAGTAAACGACAGTACGTAAGCCTTGGTGGCGGCATAGACATTTTGATTGGGGATCGGTGTCCAGGCGGCGAGTGAGGCGACATTTAATATATGCCCACCATTGCGGCTCGCCATATTGTTGGCAAACAGGTGGGTCAATGAGGTTAGAGCAAGAATATTGACGTTGATCATGCTCTCTTGAGTGGCCAGATCCAGCTGGGTAAAAAAGCCATTTTGTAATAGGCCGGCATTATTGATTAGAAAATCCACTTCTAATCCCTGCTCTTGAACCTGCTGAAACAGTTCCTGAGCCGCCTGAGGTGCGGCCAGATCTGCTGCCAAAACGGTGCAGGTAATGGTTGGGTATTGGGCTTTAAGACTCTCGGCAATCTCGTCTAGCAGTGCCTGGCGACGGGACACAAGGATTAGATTGTAGCCCTTGGCAGCAAGTATTTTGCAGCACTCAAGGCCTATGCCATCGGAGGCGCCGGTTACTAATGAAGTTTTGTTTTGCATAGTCTGTTCCGCAGGATAGGTGAGGTCGGTACTTAAATTAGGCGCTTAAATTAGGCGCTCTTATTAGGCGCTTTATGGTAGCGAAAAACACTGACTGTTCACTGTCGTCAACAGTCAGAACTGTGGCAATTTCGGACATAAAAAAAGGACGGGGGTTGCCCGTCCTTTTTCCTTGTAGCTTTTTATCTTAGTAACATATAGCTCAGTAACATTTAGCTCAGTAACACAGAGCTTAGAAACTGTAGCTGAGGCGTGCGCCCCAAACTGCGCCGCGAGCCATATAGCTAAAGTGAGCACCACCGGCCAGAGGAACGTCAGCAGCACCAGTGGCCGTGATCTCGTCGGTAATGTTACGACCGAAGAGCATCATGTCCCAATTTTCACCGCGGATACCGGCACGGATATTCACTTTCTCAAAACCACTCTGTATATCAATTGGGTCCAAGTCACCTGTCATGTAGTACATATCGGTGAAGTTAACATCCAGTCCAGCAAACCAAATCAAGCCATTGCTGAGAGGTTTAATATAGTCAGCCGTGATCGAGCCGGAGTAATCGGAACCTAACTGGCCACCGGAGATATCCTGAGCTGAACCAGATGGGTTGCCATCACCCAAGAACTGCTGCTGACAACCCATTGCTGAGGTCACAGGAGAGCTAGAAGTCAGGTCGCCTAACCCTAAGAGTGCAGAGGCTTGACTGGCAGTACAGCCGGCAGCATCGAATGAACCATATTCACCATCTAGGAAGGCCATTGCCAAACCTAAACGCAGTTCATCAGTTGCCTGCCAGGTCATATCCATCTCAATGCCCTGAATTTCAGAGGATGCAGCGTTAGCTACAACAAAGCCCAAACCGACAAAGGTAGAAACCTGTTGGTCTTCATACTCACTGTTGAAATAAGCCCAGTTTAAGTTCATGGCTCCATCCAACAGCACATGCTTACCACCGATCTCAAAAGAACGTGCACTCTCATCATCGTACTCAAAACCAATTCCTGGAACAGTTCGTTGAACGGTTCCGTCAGCAAGGATGTTAGGGTTTTGATCATCTACAGAGTTAAAGCCGCCGCTTTTAAAGCCCTCGGAGTAGCTAATGTAGTACTTGCTAGTATCTGACTGCTCCCACTGCAAATTAGCTGCTGGGATAACCTGGTTGGTCGAACGCTTCTCGTTGAAATCATGCGCCCAAACACCAAATGATGCAGATTGCAGAGCGGCCAAGAACGGCGTTTCGTTTGGCGTTGCCAAGCCAGTATAGCTAGCGGTAAGGTCGGCTTTAGCAGAGGCTTCTTTATCTTCTTCGGTATAACGCACACCAGCAGTCAAGGTCAGCGTATCTGACAGCTCATAGGTGCCCTGGAAGAAAGCAGCCACAGTGTCTGTTGTACTTGCGTAGTTACTAACCCGACCGGCTTGGTTCCACATCGCCATGCCATCTACACCCCAGAAAGCGTTGACAGTGCCGATGCCAGTGGGCGTTCCCATCCAAGCGCCGATTGCCGCAGGGTCAGTGACGCCCTGCGCGCCAAGAATGGCGCCGGCAATTTGCGCTTTACTGAATGCCAAGAATGACGCTGTGCCATTGGCCGGGTCGCCGAGACCAGTGATGACTTTCATCAGGTCTGGATTTCCCAAAGTACCATCGACAATAACAGTACGGTCAATGTCCTGCTCTGCCTTAGACCAGTATGCACCGGCAACAAATGAGAAGGTCTGATCAGTTGGAGAGGCGATGCGGAATTCCTGACTTGTCTGTTTGTATTCAGAGATATCGCTGCGACCAACAAAGGTCACTGGTAGCCAATCGGCATCCATACCATCTTCATAGTCATAAGTGTTTCGGCCTGTCACCGAGTGGAAGCTGTAACCATTTTCCATCTCGATATCGATACGCAATGCGGTATCGCTAGTTTGAGTGTCAGTGCCCTCGAATTTTTCCTCAGTGCGGTCTAAATCGCGACCCAGAGACTGAGCCAACGCCAAACCACCTATGGAGCGGCCATCACGAAATGCGTCGATATCGCCAGCGGCCACATTAGCAGCATAGTCTGGGAACGATGCTCCCATCATGGCGAACATAACTGAATTCGATGCAGGAATATTGGTTTCAGGGGCAAAGGTTGTTACTGCACCAGGTCCGCCAACACGGACAAAATCGCTCTCGCCGTGGGTTAACTTGATTGCTGTACTGTCATTAGGCTCCCACATAGTGGTAAACCGCCAGATAGTCTCGTCAGTTGTGGGCATAGCTGTTGGTGCACCATTCGCCGCAGTGGCAAAGCCGTTATCCATATAGCCATCATCGCTACGATCTCTAACGGCAAAGCGGAAACCAAGATTGTCAGATGGCGAATAGTTAAGGTGTGCTTCCAGTAACTCACCGTCATCGCTCTCAACCGTTGCGGCAACTTTGCCTGACATCCCTTCACCCATTTCAGGCTCTGCGGTAGTTACGTTAATCGCACCGGCCAAGGTGTTCTTGCCAAAAAGGATACCCTGTGGGCCACGCAGTACTTCCACTTGCTGTAAATCAAATAGGCCAGTTCTAATCTGGCGACTCTTGCCGTAGTGGACACCATCAACATAAACGCCGACAGACTGCTCAAAAGACTGGTTGGCACCAACGCTGATGCCGCGCATGGTGATAATGGTGTTTACCGCATTTTCTGAAATAGCAAGGTTAGGTACAAAGCCATTAAGGTCAGCAAAGCTTGTGATACCCGCATCTTTCATTCTCTCACCAGTGATGGCGGTCATAGAAATGGGTACGTCTTGAAGGCTTTCTGCGCGCTTTTGTGCGGTAACAATAATTTCTTCAAGTTGGGCAGAATATGCCCCGGTGGATATGGTCGCTATGGCTAATGCCATACTACTTAGTTTAAGAAATGAGCGTGTTTTCATTGGTCTTCCCCTGATTGCTATTGAAGCGGTTTTTCCGCGTTTATAGTTATTCTTTTTGATAGCTGAGAAGAATTCCCTACCTGGCTTTTTTAGCCGCTTTTGTAGGGTTTTTAAGCGTTATTTTTAAACAATTCCCAGCACTTTTTTATATAGCTATCGCCTACTTTTATTATTGCTTTTATATGGCTTCTAGAAGGTTTAAGTAAAAATAATTATTTTAATGAACTACTGATTCTATTCACACCTAAATTGATATCCAAAATGAATTTTAATTTGGCATGTGGATATCGGTTGCTTTAGTAAGGATAATTTCAGTGAAAATCATCATAGCCCATGACTATCCTTAAGCACTGTCATAAAGCGTCACAGAGATGTCTATTTCGGTCATATTCTGCTTATGGAGACTCGGCACACATTCAAATGTTCAAAAAATTAATACGTAAATGATAAATATTATTTTTCTATGTCTATTTGGAATTTAAAAGTTTTTTTTAATAACAAAAAAGTTTGTATTGTTGGATTCATTCATTATCAAATAAATATTGATTTAGCCATTAAATTTATAATTTCGATTAGTCAGAATGTTGGATCAAAAATCTATCAGAAACACAAATTATCACATTAATAATGTCCAAATGTGGTTCAAAACCTGCTCTCAGACCTGCTCTCAAACCTGTTCCCAAATATATGATTATCTTTTTGGAGATCGCCTTTAATCCTATGGCAGACTTACCTATGGGTATTATTTAATTCACCTGTGAATTGGATTCTATGGTCTATATTTACGAGACGTAAATAATTGAACAGGGATCTGTTTTGAAGATAACAATTTTTGGAAGTGGATACGTGGGTCTAGTCACCGGGGCCTGTTTTGCCAATGGTGGCAACCAAGTGATCTGTGTCGATATAGATCAGGACAAAGTCGATGCCCTAAATGCTGGTCAGGTGCCAATTTATGAGCCGGGCCTTGAAAGCTATCTCAGCAGCTCACTGGCGGATGGCAGTATCAAATTTACCACTGACGCAGCAATGGCGGTGCAGCATGGCGAGATGATATTTATCGGCGTGGGTACTCCAGCCAATGAAGATGGTTCTGCTGATCTGCAGTATGTGCTCAATGTCGCCAGCAGTATTGGTACGCATATGGATGGCTATAAAGCGGTGGTCAACAAGTCCACTGTTCCGGTAGGTAGTGCCGACTTAGTCGCAGAGAAAATTCAGGTGGCCCTCGACAAACGCGGGGTTGACTGGGGCTTTAGTGTGGCATCCAATCCAGAGTTTCTAAAAGAGGGCGCGGCACTGGCCGACTTCACTCGTCCCGATCGGATTATTGTCGGCACAGACAGTGCTCGGGTCGAAGAGATGATGCAGGAGCTCTATGCGCCCTATAATCGTCAGCGCGACAAACTCATCTTTATGGATGTGCGCTCTGCGGAATTGACTAAATACGCGGCTAACTCGATGCTGGCGACAAAAATCAGCTTTATCAATGAGATTGCTAATATTGCCGAGCTTGTGGGGGCAGATATTGAGCAGGTTAGGGTTGGCATGGGTTCAGATGCACGCATAGGTTACAGTTTTATCTACCCCGGCTGCGGTTTTGGCGGTTCCTGTTTCCCCAAAGATCTGCGCGCCATGGAGGCTACGGCAATTAATGCGGGCTATCAGCCGAAGCTATTAAGTGCAGTAACGGCGGTAAATGATGAACAAAAGCATCGCCTATTCGAAAAAGTCACGGATTATTTTAACGGTGACTTAAATGGCAAAACTGTGGCGTTGTGGGGCTTAGCGTTTAAGCCTGGCACCGACGATATGCGGGAGGCGCCCAGTCGGCTATTGATGGAGGCTTTGTGGCGTCAGGGAGCCTCAGTGCGCGCTTATGACCCCCACGCTATGGAAGCCACACAAGCGATTTATGGGTCGCGCAGTGATTTACTGCTCTGTGGTACTAAAGAGGCTGCTCTCAGTGGCGCCGATATATTGGTAGTGTGCACCGAGTGGAAGCCCTTTTGGTCGCCAGACTTTAATGAGATAAAAGCGGCGCTAACCTATCCGGTGATTTTTGATGGCCGTAATCTCTATAACCCCAGCCGCTTAAAAGAGCATGGCCTGCAATACTTTGCCATTGGTCGTCGGAATGACCTTGAAGATCGCGCTGCAGTACCTAAAGGCAAGCCGATTGGCGACTTAGACACGCCCATAGAGATCCTCAAAGCGGACAATATCGTCCTCTCCTAAATAGGTACCCGATTGGATTTCAATTAGCTCAATGGGTATTTTGCCCGGATTCTCAAGGCTGTGAACTGCGCCGATTGGAATATAGATCGATTCGTTTTCACAGATTAGGCGTTCAACATTGTCTATGCTGACTTTGGCCGTGCCGCTGACTACCACCCAGTGCTCGGCGCGATGGTGGTGCATCTGTACGGAAAGTTTGGCGTCGGGTTTTACGGTGATGCGCTTGACCTGAAAGCGAGAGCCCTGATCCATGGAGTCGTATTTCCCCCAGGGGCGATAGACCTCGCGATGATGGATATATTCCGAGCGCTGCTCGACCTTTAGAATATCAACCAGCTGTTTTATCTTCTCCACATGGTCTTTGTGGGCAACCAACAGCGCATCTTTGGTATCGACAATCACCAGATCATTGATACCCAGAGTCGCCACCAGTTTATGCTCGGCATGCACATAATTGTTGCGGCTCTCTATGCCTATAGTATCGCCGATTGCAACGTTGCCCTGATCATTTTTAGGCAACATATCAAGCAGCGATGACCAGCTGCCGAGATCATTCCACTGAGGGTCCATGGGCATAACCATGGCATTGGTTGTTTTTTCCATCACTGCATAGTCAATGGATTCGGCAGGGCAGGCAGAAAAGAGATTGGTATCCGGGCGGACAAAATCCATATCCACTGTATTGGTCTGCCATGACCTTTGGCAAGCGGTGTAAATGTCGGTGCGCAGTTTCTGCAGTTCCGTCAGAAAAGCATCACCGCGAAACAAAAATATACCGCTATTCCAGAGGTAATCGCCACTGGCTAACAAATCTTCGGCCTGCTCAAGATCAGGCTTCTCAATAAATTCACCGATCTTTTGAGGCTGGTCTGCGATCAGTGGCTCGGTGCTTTTAATATAGCCATAGCCAGTGGCCGGATGACTGGGCCTAATGCCGAAGGTAATCAACGCTCCGCTGATGGCGGCTTTTTCTGCAGCGCCGACCGCGGCGAGAAACGCCTGAGGATTATCCATATGATGATCTGCTGGCAAGACCAGCAGGGTGGCGTCTGGATCTATATCCTTGGCCAATAGTGCAGCCAAACAGATAGCCGGAGCTGTGTTGCGGCCACAGGGCTCTAAGATAATACCGTTGTGCTCAGAGCCTGCTATGCGCAATTGTTCGGCGGCGATAAAGCGATGATCTTCGTTGCAGACAACAATCGGTGCTGCGCAGTTGAGTCCCTTGAGGCGTGCTAGGGTTGCCTGCAACATGGTCTGTTTACCAACAAGAGGCAAGAACTGTTTCGGGTAGAGCTGCCGAGATAGGGGCCAGAGTCGAGTGCCGGAGCCCCCAGCAATAATCACAGGTTGGAGCATGAAAAATCCTTTTTGATGATGTATATCCGTTTTACAAAGTCTTATTTGGCGATAAGCTATCACCTGCCTAACTGTAGTTCGAATTGTCTTAAATTTCCTTGGCAGAGTTGTGGGGCTTGTGTAGAATGCGCCGGTCGGAAGAGATAGGAGCATAGCTCAGTTGGTTAGAGCACTTGCATGACATGCAAGGGGTCCGCAGTTCGAGTCTGCGTGTTCCTACCATCTCTTCAGATTCAGCAGCCCTTTGAGTTGCGCCGATTTTAAAACCCTTGCGAACTCTAGTTTGTAAGGGTTTTTTTCGTTTCAGAGTCAGGGGTCTGCATAAGCTCTCGATTTATCTCAGCGACTTTGATAACGCCACTCTAGTCTCAACTATTTGTGCTCAGCTAACTTAGTTCTGGTTAGCTGCTATTCTTTAATGGCAAGTTAAAACCTCAAGACTGATTTACAGTCGCCGTAATGTCAGGAGTTTAGGGATGAACCGATTTACCTTGTCGCGCGGATTTACAATTGTCGAGCTAATGATCACCCTGGCCATCGCCGCCATTTTATTGGCTGTTGCTGTGCCGTCATTCACCGGTTTTGTGCAAAAACGTGCGGTCAGCCAAAAGACACTACAGGTGCGCAACGCGCTAGAATTAGCCCGGGGTCTTGCGCTATCGCAGCGTCAGGTGTGGACGGAATGCACTGTGGATGCGTCAAATAGCTGTGTGAGTAGCGCAGGTCTGCGCCTATTAGTTTTTCGCGATGACAATGACAATAATGACTTTTAGGCTGCAGCAGTGGTCGAGAACAGATTGCTGTCACTGTTTTCGAAAAAGATAGGCGAGGAATCTAGGTGGCCCAGCCAGAGTAACAGGGCGGAGAGGATTACCCGATAGCCTGAGTAAAACGTCAGTAACCTAGACTGGGCGTAGTTGTACTGCGATGCTTCCTGCATACTGAGATCTCCATCCAAATTGGAGGTAACTCAACCAGCGTTACTTAGTCGTAGATTGTCGCTATGGCCAAACGCTTGTGTTGAGTTTTGTTGTAAATCGCAATCAGCCTATCCTCGGCTTCTTGAGAGACTGTTTTGTTTTCAAGAAAATTATCAATTTCGTCATAGCTCAGCCCAAGAACCTGTTCATCGGCTTTTTGTGGTGTTAGACATTCCAGATCCGCAGTAGGCGTTTTTATCACTAGTGAATCTGGTGCGCCAAGGGTTTTGGCTAGCAGGCGTACCTGACGCTTGCTCAGTCCAAACAGTGGCGCCAAGTCACAGGCACCGTCGCCAAATTTAGTATAGAAGCCGGTAATATTTTCTGCCGAGTGATCTGTGCCCAATACCAAGCCACCGAGAATACCGGCTATTTCGTATTGTGAGGCCATTCGCGCGCGGGCTTTTAAATTGCCTTTTGCAAAATCGGTGACATCTTCGTTCTGAGGGTGCAGGCCGTTCTCGGTCAGTGTGTGACAGACGCTGTCATGAATAGCATCCGCACCTTTTTTAATATTAACCGTAAGGCTCTTGCTGGGCTGAATAAAGCTCAGTGCCACCTGGGCATCATCTTCATCCATCTGCACACCATAGGGTAGGCGCACAGCAATAAACTGATAGTCATCGCAACTCTGTTCGGCATTTAGTTGCTCCACCGAGAGCTGCGCAAGGCGGCCACAGGTTGATGAATCAACGCCGCCGCTAATACCCAACACTAGGGTTTTACAGCCAGCCGCTGTGAGCTGATTTTTAATAAATTGAATTCTGCGTTGAATTTCTAACTGCGGATCAATCTCTGGCAAAACCCGCATTTCTTCGATAATAGCTGCCTTGTTCATAAGCTTCGAAACAACCCTTTGGACAGTGGATAAGTTAGTCGACTAGACCAAAGGAGATACGGTTCCAAATCGAGCGTGGTTCTTCTTTCTTTTCATCATTGGTCGCAATTAGCTCAGCTTCGCGCACTGAGCGATTATAAATGGCGCGCGAGTCAAAGGCTGGTGGTCGCAGGCGCTCGATTAAACCAAAGGTGATCTTGCCGAGAAATGAATCACCGCTACCCACAAGTCGCTTGTCAAAATCGAACTCGCCAGACTGATTTAGCGAGGGATGCTCAGGGTAGTTTGCGGCTAAAACCTCAACCGCATGATCCGACAGTTCCTGCATGCCCAACATTTGGTAACCCTGAGCCATTACCGCAAGACCATCCGGAACAGCTGGTGTCTGCTGGAAATTCTCAACCACAAAGCGACCGCGATTGGCGGCCGCTAAATAAGCACCGCGTGAGAAGTAGTAGTTGGCAACATGTATTTCAGCGCGTCCCAATTGGTTGCGTAGGTTTACCAAACGCTTGCGTGCGTCGGGAGCATAGGGGCTTTTCGGGAAGCGATTAAGCAGCTCCGAGAAAGTGCCAAAGGCATCTCGTGCAGTCCCTATGTCACGCCTACTGTTGTCGGTGGGCAAAAAGTTATCAAAGGCGCTAGTGGCCTGCGAGACCTCAGAGAGCCCTTTAACATAGAAGGCATAATCCACGTTGGGATGTTGCGGATGCAGGCGGATAAATCGATCGGCAGCGGCAATACTAGAGTCGTGGTCACCAGTTTTAAACTGTGCGTACATCAGCTCCAGCTGGGCTTGTTCGGCATACTTGCCAAAGGGAAACTGTGATTCCAGAAGCTCCAAATTGCTTATGGCCACTGACCAGTTACTCGCGTTGAGGCTGCTCTGGATTTTTTCATAAAAATCGACTTCGGTGTAACCAGAGGTTTCATCTTCGGTAGACTCCTCTTCACCCCATCCCAGCCAAGAGCACCCGGAGATAACAGACAAACTCAATATGAGTAAAATAATTGACCTGATTTTCATGTAATATTCCCAGCCTGAGAAAGTGTCGACGCGCTAGCGATGTAGTCGTGCATTTAACCACACAGCCTGCGGTAAACCAATCTGTGTGGACGATATAGGTACTGTTAAAACGCTGGTAACTGAAATCAGCACGGCGGCCTAAGTTGGCAGCATCCAAAATTCAACGCTAGGACTATCTCGATTGACTGATTTAATAGACCCCATAGAAGTTCATATAGACCACATTGAACTCAGCGCCACCGTATCTTCGGCTGACTGCGGCCGCCGCTTGGATCAAATTGCCGCGGAATTGTTTAGCGACTATTCCCGCTCCCGTCTGCAGCTTTGGATAAAATCCGGTGAGCTAACAGTGGACGGGCAGCAGCAACCCCCCAAATTTAAACTGCTGGGTGGCGAAACCATTGCGGTTTCTGCCCAGTTAAAAGCCGAGGGTGATTGGCAGGCCGAGGATATCCCGCTAAATATAGTGTTTGAAGATGAGCATATTATTGTGATCAACAAACCGACTAATTTTGTTGTACATCCCGCTGCAGGCAATCGTGAGGGCACCTTGCTCAACGCACTGCTGTTTCACTGCCCTCAGTTAAAGTCAGTGCCCCGCGCGGGAATTGTTCATCGCTTAGACAAAGACACCACCGGCCTGATGGTGGTTGCTAAAACCCTCGCCGCTCACACCGATTTGGTTGCCCAATTGCAGGCGCGCACTGTTAGCCGTGAGTATGAATCTGTCGTCAGTGGTGTAATGACCGGAGGAGGGCTAGTTGATCAGCCGATTGGCCGTCACCCCAAACAGCGGGTCAAAATGGCTGTTGTTAGAGACGGTAAAGAGGCGCGCACCCACTATAAAGTGGTCAAGCGCTTTGACGGACATACCTATATCCGTTTAAAGCTTGAGACCGGGCGTACCCACCAGATTCGAGTACATATGGCGAGTATTAAATATCCCATAGTCGGCGACGATACATACGGTGGACGTTTTCGTATTCACAAAGGGGTCTCCGATCAGCTCAGAGATTCCCTGCAATATTTTGGTCGTCAAGCCCTGCACGCCAGAGCCCTGGGCTTAGTCCATCCCGCCAGCGGCGAGTATGTTAACTGGGAGACTGAGCTGCCCGAGGATATGCAGAATCTTTTGCTTGCGTTAGAAGAAGGCTAGTTGAAAAGAATAAGGAATTCGGGAAGCGAGCTTATGCCAATAGATGTTATCAGGCCCCAGTGGCCAGTGCCCGCCAATGTAGGCTCCGCTATAACACTGCGTTCAGGCGGTTGCAGCACTGAACCTTTCAGTCAGAGCAATCTTGCATTGCATGTGCAGGATGATGCTCAGAGCGTTATCGCCAATCGCCAAAGCCTAGTTCAATCCCTCAGATTACCCGCTGAGCCCCTATGGCTGGATCAGGTTCATAGCACCGATCTAGTCTATGCACCCAGTGCTATCGATTCACCGCAAGCCGATGGCAGCTACAGCGATCAGTTCGGCGCTGTCTGCGCAGTATTAACTGCAGACTGTCTGCCGGTGTTGCTTTGCGATAGGGCTGGCACCCAAGTCGCCGCCGCCCATGCCGGTTGGCGCGGACTCTGTGGTGGTATATTGCGTAAAACCGTCGCTACTTTTAAATATCCACCTGATCTACTGCTGGCCTATCTGGGGCCGGCCATTGGCCCGCAAGTATTTGAAGTGGGTGGCGAAGTCCTTCAGGCGTTTCTCGATCAGGCGCAAAATCCAACGCATCGACAAGCCATAGCGGCTGCATTTCGCTTGCGAGAATCTGTCGGAGACAAGTATCTTGCCGATCTCTACGCCCTGGCACGAGCCGAACTACAGGCCTCTGGTGTTACGGAAATCTATGGTGGCGACTACTGCAGCTACAGCGATTCAGAGCGCTTCTACTCCTACAGGCGGGAGCCAAAAACCGGTCGCAATGGGTCACTTATTTGGCTGCGTGGATAGCCTCTGAGCAGAGCGTAAAATTCCTCTAGTTTTCGCTCTGATAACACTTGATAACAGGGGGGTGTTCCATTAGAATTGCCGCCCTCTCGCAGAGGCTATTGGCTTCAAGAAAAAAAGCGACGGAATCTGGCTGCTAACTAACTGATGCGGCCACTATAAATTGGAGCAGAACATGTACGCAGTAATCAAAAGTGGCGGAAAGCAGCATCGCGTAGTTGAAGGAGAAACCCTTCGTCTTGAGAAGCTGGATCTGGCGACTGGTGATAATATCGATTTTGAAGAAGTCTTGATGGTCGGCGAAGGTGCTGAAGTCAAGGTTGGTGCTCCTCTCGTAGAGGGTGGCAAAGTGACTGCTGAGATCGTTTCTCACGGTCGTGGCGACAAAGTGAACATTATCAAGTTCCGTCGTCGCAAGCACTCACGTACACAACAGGGCCACAGACAGTGGTATACAGAAGTTAAGATTACTAGCATTAACGCTGGATAATCCGAAGAGGAAATAGCAATGGCTCACAAAAAAGCTGGTGGTAGTACTCGTAACGGTCGCGATTCAGAAAGCAAACGCCTTGGTGTTAAAGTTTTCGGCGGCCAAGCAATCAATTCAGGCAGCATCATCGTTCGTCAGCGTGGCACTAAGTTCCACCCAGGCAACAATGTTGGTATCGGCAAAGACCACACTCTGTTCGCAACTGCCGAAGGCGTTGTACAGTTTGTGCAGAAAGGTCCGAAGAACCGTAAGTATGCAGAAGTGGTTTCCGCGTAGGTTACTACCACTTCCTGTTAAAAAAGCCCCTACGTGGGGCTTTTTTTATGCGCGCGATTTAGCACTGGTCGCCCACGCGATGACACACAGCAACAGCAACTGTAAACTGACCCTATGAAATTCGTCGACGAAGCAACAATTAAAGTACAGGCAGGTAAAGGCGGCAATGGCTGCATGAGCTTTCGCCGTGAGAAATATATTCCCAAAGGCGGCCCAGATGGCGGTGACGGCGGTGACGGTGGCAGCGTGTTTCTGGTTGCTGCAGAGGGTCTCAACACCCTGATCGACTTCCGCTTTACACGCAACTTCCGCGCTGAGAATGGCGAGCAGGGCCGTGGCTCTGACTGTACTGGCGCCGGCGGCGAAGACCTGATTATGCAGGTTCCCGTGGGCACCACAGTGCTCTGTGAAGAGACTGGCGATGTACTCGGCGATCTCACTGAATTGGGTCAGCAGCTTAAAGTTGCCCAGGGCGGATTTCATGGCCTCGGCAATGCGCGCTTTAAATCCAGCGTCAACCGTGCCCCGCGGCAGACCTCTCCCGGCAGCGAAGGCGAGTTGCGCGAGATCAAACTTGAACTAAAAGTACTCGCTGATGTTGGACTGCTCGGCCTACCTAACGCGGGTAAATCCACCTTTATTCGCGCTGTCTCGGCAGCGCGTCCAAAGGTCGCCAACTATCCCTTCACCACATTGGTGCCCAATTTGGGCGTAGTGGGTATGAGCGGCGACAAAAGCTTTGTGGTTGCTGATATTCCCGGCCTCATTGAGGGCGCATCTGAAGGCGCTGGTTTGGGTATTCGTTTCCTCAAGCACCTAACGCGTACAAGATTATTGTTACATCTGGTGGATATGATGCCCTATGACGGCACCACACCAGCCGAGAACACCGTGGTGATCGAGCAGGAGTTGGCCAAATTTAGCCAAACGCTGGCCGACGGCGATCGCTGGTTGGTGTTAAATAAAACTGATCTGATGCCCGAAGAAGAAGTGGAGCAAGCTTGCAAGAACGTGGTTGAGACACTCAACTGGCAAGGCCCAGTATTTATTATTTCTGCGATCTCAGCTCAGGGCACCAAAGCCCTCTGCGCAGCGATCATGGATTATATTGACGGTCATCGCGAACGCGAAAGTATAGATCCGACACTGGTTGTGGCGCTGGAAGAACGTCGTCAGCAGATTCAAGCGGAAGCCCGCGAACGCATTGAAGGGTTAGCTGAAGCACGGCGCCTAGCTCGCCTCGGCGGCGAGCAGATCGAAGGTGCAGAGTTCGACGAAGAGTTTGAAGACGAAGATGATGACGATGTTGAAGTGGTTTACGCAGAGTAGCTAAAGCCGCATCTAAGTCAGAGGTTAGAGCTTAGAGAGCAGAGAGCAGAGAGCAGAGAGCAGTTA